>JACCDO010039129.1_pt1 | contig 11565 bp, 6 predicted proteins | sample 7446101 | NCBI WGS metagenome assembly JACCDO01 (sample SAMN15323440, study PRJNA562643) | freshwater metagenome | isolation source: river surface water | place: USA:Blue River Watershed | collected 2017-08-16
ATATAAGAATTGGTAGTCGAGAAGTCTACCGTGATTAGTCCGCCGATAACGAGCTGGAGCCGCACCAAACGCTGGTCCCATTGTTTACAGCAAACAATGTCTACCGATGATAACGAAGTAAGAGAAAACACAGTTGGTAATGACGATGTTGACACTGGTAAGAAAATGGCAGTTAAAGATCGTTTATTTAAGTTAAAGTTGCAGTATAATGCTGGTCGTAAGGCAAATACAAAGCAAGTAGAACAAGAATATCATAATTATAGTGGAAAAAAAGGATCTTCAGATGAAATAATTGATAATAGCAGCGATGATGAAAAAAATGAAGAAGATAATAATAATAGTAATAGTAATTCGGCTTCAAATAATACTAGATCAATTGCTAAATTTAAAAAAGATAAAAGTCACCACCAGATGATGAATATGACCGCTAAAGATAGTGAAGTAAAAAAAGATAAGGAATCTGAATTAAAGTTTAGAAAAAGCACTTTTGGTATGAACTCTCTTACAGCAGATCATGATTATAATGCTTATCTTAAAGGAATTGATATAAATATATCTTCTGGAGTATCAGCAAAAAGTAATTCTGATGTAATTGATGAGTTTTCATATGGCACAACCAATGGAGCAAGTAAATCAGGTTTAGATAAATTAACAAATGACATTAAAAGAAAAGAAGAAATGCGAGCTAAGTCTATTGAAAAAAGAAATCGTCTTAGTTTTGCGTCATCAACAGTTGATAGCATTAATGATAAAAATGCATTATTCAACAAAAGAGTTAAAAAGTCATTTGATAAATATACTGTTGAAATAAGACAAAATTTGGAAAGAGGAACGGCTTTATAATCTGATTCATATACAACTTTAACTTATATTATTTGTCACTTTTGTGTTTATGTTTCCTTTTTTTATGTTTCTTTTTCTTCTCTTTATGCTAACAAAAGTAATTTAAATTATAATATTTATCATCATTATTTTAGTAATATATTTCGTACCTTCTTGGATTTCTTCTTACTCTTACTCTTACTCTTACTTCTATCACTATCGCTATCGCAACTACTACTACTACTACTACTACTACTGCTGCTGCTAGACTTAACATTATTGTTGTTATCATCATTCGAGTCGTCATCATTAGCTAACATTACTGATAATGCAGTTGGATTTAAACCATTTGAATTGATATGACTACTTTTTCGTTTTTTGTTATTACTATTATCTTCATTACTCTGTTTCGTAGATCTAAGTAATTCCATTTCCTCCTTATACTTAGTTAAATCATCATCAGATGTTCCTACCTTACCCGCTTCTAACTTAGATATCTGTTGTTGAATAAGTGAAGTTATATTAGAGTTTAGCGACTTCACTTTCTCCTTTATTTCTAATGCCCGTTTACCATGATCAAATAGTGGGTGCAGACGACAAGTTCTTTGGAAACAATTACTACACAGCATACCTTTGTCGTTTGGTTTTCTAAAGTTTAAGGACCTAAACTCGCTGATTTTTTTAAAATTTTTGCCGGTACTTGGTACAATCCAAGCAATAATATATATATATATATACTCATAATGTTATAATAACAAGTTAGCCTGTTTGACATTGCGGATAAATATTGGTATCTATTCAAGTATCGCAACGAGTCTCATCCCTTTGTCAAAAATTAATACCGGTGAAGACCGGTACCAGATTTTTTGAAATGGTCAAGAACTTCTGGTAGAAGCGGTCTCAGAAGCCTTGAGAAGAGAGTATATTCTCCGAGAGAACTTCTTAGGGAAGGAAATTCCTTTAAGGAATTAATAAAATCGGTTAACCTGAATTAAATTTGAAATTTTAACTTTATCAAGGCGGGAATGGAGGATTTGCTGTCGCTGGGGCTCGGAGGCTTGAAGCTGGATGATTTTCCCAGTGCTAAATTGAAAGTGGAACAATTATTTCAGCAGTGGTTATTGTTGGAAGGAAAGGTGTGTATTTCACTATTCATAATGACATCTCTCACTCATTAATTCATTAATTTAAAGGATATTGTTGACTTGTTATCTGCAAAGTTGCAAGTAGGTGGAAATAGCAATACAATTACTGTTTCAAGTGTATCAAATCATTCTACTGCACCGAAGACAGTGAAAGATAACCAAACTACAACTGCGTCAATTAACAATAATGATTTAGCTAACTTTCCACCTCGTTCGCCTACCAAAAAGTCGCCAAAAAAGCGTAAACAGGTGGAACAGACAGTATCACGTATTGGAGAATTAAGTTTGGACATTAAGGACTCCTTTCTTAGTAATAATGTAATTTCTAGTATGAATCAATCTCCCAATAATTTACTCATAGAAAGTGACAGAAATCTTGATGAAGCGATTGACACCCACCATAAATCATTCAATAATAAAGAAAAAAATGATAGTGTTTTGAGTAACTCAAGTAATATAAGACGTCGTGGGAATGTGGACCAAATTCCTACATTTTACATACCCGGTTCAAGAAGTAAGTCACGTTTGAAATATCGAATGGAAGGTGATTTTCTAATAAATAAACAGAAGGAAATTGAATCCATATTTAAACCATATCCTGATGGTATCCCCTTTGATAATTTTGTCACCATAACTAAAAAGTTATGTGGTATTCCATCATTTTTTAATCGTCCATTATGCCATCGAATTTATGATAAATATTGTAAAACCAAATCTGATGGACCTAAATCAAGTTCATCTAAATACGTAGAAGACACACCTAGTAATCACTTGACAATAAAATTTAAACCATTTATACAATTTTGGGTCGATGAAATTGAACCTTATGACAAATACGAACGTTTTTTTCGAATTGTGAAGTCTCCAAACAGTGATTACATAGTAAAAGATGATTTTATACCATTTTTACAGCAATTATTAATATTTCATCCTGGATTATATTTCCTTGAAAATCACGAGGAATTCAAAAATAAGTATGCTTTAGCTGTTATAACTCGTATATTTTACTCCGTCAACATTTCTCGTAGCGGGAAAATATCACTGAAAGAATTACGTAATTCTAATTTAGTTGAAGCGTTTTTGCATGTTGACGAAGACACGGATATTAATAGAGCGGTTGACTACTTTTCATACGAACATTTTTATGTTTTATATTGCAAATTTTTTGAATTAGATACTGATCGTGATTTTGTGATACATCGTGAAGACTTAGTGAAATATGCAGATCATTCTCTATCAGAGTGCATTGTTGATAGAGTTTTTCAAGTAGGATTAGGTGTATTTGATAGTGATTATCATGATCGTCGTAGCCATCCGCATGTTGGTATGACGTTTTCTGATTTTGTATTCTTTTCAATAGCCGAAGAAGATAAATCTAGTGTACAGTCTCTGCAATACTGGTTTAAATGCGTGGACTTAGACGGTGATGGCGTTTTATCACCCGAGGAATTAAGACATTTTTATAAAGTGCAATTACATCGAATGACTAGCTTAGATCAAGAGGCCGTTAATTTCGCAGATGTTCTATGTCAAATGATTGATATGATTAATCCTGTTAATCCAGAGGCAATAACATTCAACGACTTCATCAAACCAGAGGTTATACAGTACAGTGGCACTTTATTTGATTGCTTATTCAATTTAAATAAATTCATTAAATTTGAAACAAGAGATCCATTTGCTGAAAAAATTAAACGAGAAGATACACGTTTTAGTAACGATTGGGAGCGTTTTGCATTATTCGAGTACCAACGATTAGCTAAAGAAGAAGAAGATATGTACGAAAGTGATGGTTATTATGATAATAATAGCATGGATATAGATAGTAGATATTATTCCGTTGATCACGAGAATAATTTGTCAGCAGATAATGACGACGATACGATTTATCCGTATTCCAACGCGCATTATAACCAATATGGCAGAGGAGGTGGTTATAGGAAATAATTAATGTAAATCAATTGGTTAAATGTCATGAAATGTAATTTAATAATAATACTAAAAAATACTGTCCATTTTTGAGGAATTTACCTATAATTTAAACCGAATGTATGGGATTTCTACTTCATCGCCAGTATCACAATCGGCAACAATAACTTCGAATATCAAATAACGTTGATTTGATGGAATCGACTTCTTTGCAACAGACTCAACGATATCTTTTAATAACATTCCTTGTCTTTCTTTACTTTTTTGCTTATTCATAAAATTACTGTATAAAATACTCACACCCGATGATAACATGCTTACTTCTAACGAATACTCGGCTTCCATGAAGTCTAATAGACCCTTTAATGTCATTGATTTATTATCGATATCCAAGCTATCCCATTGTGACCACTTCCATTCTTTACCCTTTAGAATTGACTTTTTATAATTTGGTGGATTTGGTTCCGAAGCAGTGAACATTGGTAACGCTAGATTAGTGAACGAGCATCTATATTGCTCTAATTCCTTATTGAATAATAATTTATAAATTTCTAAGCATATCATTCCGGTAACTAAAGCTGTGGTTGTTGCAATAGCAGGCATGATTTTACCGGCAATTCCACGAGATTTATGCAAATCAGCCTCAGCAATAGTGTAATTGCGTGCTCTTAAATTACTGCAAGCAGCTATCAAACGCATTTGCTCGTCAATGTCTTTATCAAATTCTATCGAGACAACGGAATAATTGTTACCAAATGAGCCGATTGGAGGTAATGCACGAATTACTTCTTGTACTTGCCCATCTAGTTCCATAATAACAGGAGCGACAGTTGCGTTCGATTTACTTTCTTCTTCTGTGGCAGCGATTTTAACACCCGATGATGGGACAAACTCGTTGATTTTTATGGATTTAATAACATCTTTATACAATTCAAGTGGAATAGTACTAATAGGTTCAGTTGGTATACCGAATATTTTAGCTCTGGAACAGGCACAAGTATGTATAAATTCCAAATGAAGCGGATCAGTGATATCAAATTGTAATGGTGAAGGTGCTTTCTTTGCGCCTGACCAAAATAAGGTTCCGGCAGATGTAACTTTATCCTTAGGGAAATTAAACAATAACTGCTTGATTTGGTTGACAAATTTATCTTCAAAACAGTGTCGAGCCCATACCACACAGTCTGAAAACGTACGAGGGTATTGATCAACAAGCGAACTTTTAATTTTTAAAACGGAATCTAATTTCATATTCTGTTGAGTCATGACTGACGATGCCATGAAGTCGTCAATACTTTTACTGTTTAAATATTGATTAACATTATCTGGTATTTGCTTGAACTCTTCTTCAAACCAATCCCGAGCCCAAGCTAGAGTATGCTCAATACTATTCGGAAATGACTTGAGTGTACACATAGGAATCGATTTCTCTGGAGGATCTCTACTTGCACCATAATGCTCAGATTTTCCAGGGACAACAATTTGTGTATGTCCTTTAGCACCTAGTGTTCCCGATTCAAGTAATGGTTTCTTATAAAATAAACATCTTTGATCAACATACAACCTCGCTTCAACATTATCAAGAGCAGTACAAACCATATCTAAAGATTCGAAAAAGTCATCACTAAAAAATGATTCAGTTTCTGTAGCAACTTTCATCTCATAAGATTGTATGTTCAAGCTACCATTCATTGCTTTCGCAGCTAATGCCGCAGTAGTTGATTTTTGTTGACCGATATCTGAGTTACGGAATAAAAATTGTCTACTAAGATTGCTTTTTTCAATCCGGTCCATATCTGTTACGTGAATCATACCATTTCCATCTGAAGATGTTGATGAAATTCCCATTAATGCCCAATTCTTGACCATTTCACAACCAATTGCACCAGCTCCAACTAAAAACATTTTTAATTTATGCAGTTTTTGTTGCATGGATTTGCCATATATAATAATTTGTCCGTCATATCGACTATTACATGGTGTTACTTCATCCAATGGTAAAGGTTCGCTTGGCAATGTTTCGCTTGCATCAAAATAAAACCATTGTTTTATTGGATTAAACTTACCACTACAAGCTTTGATAATTTCTTGACCAACAATTCCACCTAATAAAGCGCATATTGGACTAATGTAACCTTGACAGCACAATGAAAATTGCTTGATAAATTTTTCATTATTACTTATATCGGCTTCATTGAGTTTATAACCTTTACTATCAAGATTAACTTCTGACACTAATGAATAAAATTTATTTGCATCTGACATGTTTCCAGCAGAGGGATAACTACCATTTCTTTCTGCATAAATAGCTAAAACTTTAAATAACAAATGCAATATTTCTGCTTTATCATACTTAAATATATCACACACAAAAGAACCAGGATTATTATAAGAAGTAACAAATGAATCAAATGATAATGTAACACTTTTTTTAGATTTAGTACAAGTTCCACCAGTGATATATGGTCCGAATTGTGATAAATTATCGCAATTTATTTCAAAAGAAAAAGGATCTTTAACAATTACTGAAAATTCTTTCCCATTGATAGCATTATCAAACCCCTGAACATCATTAATTAAAACCTTATCACCTGTTTCTAATCCATGACGGGTCTCTTCAAGAACTGTTACCAATGGTGGATTATCAGAAGTTATAGATGCAATTAAAGATGATGGATAAGTCTCGCCATCAATATCATTGCAAATAAAATCGGTACCAAAATCTGTGAATATTTTACCATAAACACCATTTGTATTGCAAATAACAACTTTTATATTATTCTGATGACAAAATTCTGACACAATTGCTTGTGTTTCATATACTTGATCTACCAAAACAACAACAGAATATGACAATAATGATGCCAAAGAATCATTTAATGATGGAATGTCTAACAATGAAATATCAACATAAGGATTTAAAGCTCTTATTGAACCAATTGAAGCTTTGGCGCGATTTGTTCCAATAAGGTCTTCATTCAAATAAAATTGAGACGCTAAATCAATATATGATGTGTTAACATTATCCCATAAAGTTACTGCTTTAACACCGGCAAGAACAACATTCTTTGTAATTTCAACACCTAGACCAGATAATCCAGCAATTAAAACTGACGATACAGACATTTTACGTTGTGCATCGTGTCCAAGAACATACAGCTGGCGACTGTAAAGGCCCTCGTCGATGTCTGATTTGCTTTCCATGATCTTTGTTCTACTTCAGTCCTTCTACCGTATTTTGATCTAGAAAACAGGCCCTATGGTCATCACACCGGTACGACATAAATTTCAAAATACGTAACTAGTTACAATAAGAACAATATAAACTATAAATTTAAACTAATAATCTAACGGATATATGACGGGCAAATATCTTTAAATTTCAATTTACCATTCCCATTGGTAGGCACTAAAACAAAATAATCAGCAAGGTTATTTTTGTGAATCAAGTCGTTATTTTCTGGTTTTTTATACCACATTTCTTTCTCCATTTTTAGATGATGCTGTTTACCACCACCATTAAAGTGAAATACTGATGGCAATGAATTAGTTAGTTTGTTTTTCCATTTATTCTCAGGCGTTTTAATTACATGTTCTACAGGATTGCAATGTGGTAATGGTGGATCCAATGTCATGTGCATTGATTGAAAAATTAAGTTATAAAAATCTAACTTAATACCAAATCTTCCATTTATATAAAAATCTGCAACCAATTTTTGATCATTAGCATTAGTAAAATCATTACCTGCTTCTTTTATAATTTGTAATAACATATCTGCAGCAGGTTTAGCATAACCAATCCAAGTACCACTATTTAAATAACGATAAGGTGTAGGAGATTTAGGATATTTATTGAAACATGCATCTCTATCTTCCATTACATGTGGCCAACAACCACATTCAGCAGAAAACAAAATTTCTGTTTTAGCACTTAAAAATTTTTGTAATATATTATCAGGTTCATCAGTATATAATACATCAAATGCATCAGTAAATAATATAACATCCTTCGGAGGCAAAGATTTTATGTAGTTATAAGCACCTGTAAGTTTTTGTGACAATCCTAACCATTTTTCTCCCCATCCCAATATAATCAATTCAAAATTATGACGAATTGCTGACTCCACTGCTCTACAAAATCTGTCATCTTTACCTCCATGCGTAGCATAAGTAACAGTATGCAATTTAACAGTTTCCACCTTTTCAACTTGATTCTGGATTTCTGGAATTATTACATTTGTTTGAGGAATATTATTCGTTATAATATCACGATCATTAATCAATTTTTTTACTATAACTTCCTTAGTATGATCAACCTCAGGCGCACTAGTTGGTGCTGTATATACATTAGACCTTAAATCTTTACTAACACTATTTGGACTAGCATTATCTGTTATATTATTACTTTGATGGAAATATAAATATAATAAAACTATAGACATAATCCATAATAGTAGCAAAATAAACAATGACTTGCGAGGATTCATTACAAAACTATTCAAAGTTTCCTATCCAAAATCTTTTAATGGACGTTTCAATTAAAGAATTCTTAAATTTGCCATGACAGAATTGGTAAGTTCAGAATGTTCAGGATTGCTTTGATTTGATTTTTGCTTCCTTAAAATTGCCACCGGCAATGCGGTCCGGCATTTTGGAAACGGTACCGGTGCAGTCATTAGAAAGAAAAATCATGCTTATGCTCCATGAATCGTATGGCAAGGTATCATGTCGGAAAACTATACGTTTATGCAGCTTTTAGAGCCGTTAAATATTTACAATAGTAGATTTGCTTTTCGTTTGAAATTCGGTTTTGTGCCGGTACCAACAAGATAAAATTCTAAACCTGGTACCAAAAAAAATTAGAATTAGGTACAAATTCTGTGACAAATGATTGATTCCACGAGTGAATGTTGATTAATGACTAAATAGTTTAAAATGAATGACGAAAAGGCAAATTGGCTATCTTTAAACTCGTACAGTTCAACATTTCCTACTGCAGTGCCGAAAGAATTGGTGACAAAACAAGAAGTAAAATTGCATAAAAAACGTAAAAAAAAATCTAAAAGTAATAAAAAGCATAAGAAAAAGTCAAAAGAGAGAGTCGATTCCGACTTTTCAAGCAGCAGCGATAGTGATATCAATGATGACAATATTAATTTGGTAGATTCCATCGATAGTACGTACCAAGAAATAATACACTTACCTAATGGAGATACAATTATTAAAGAAAAGAAGTTATCAGTAGGGGATGTTTCATGGAAGATCGATAAACAGAAAGATAAAGAAATAAATCAATATGATATTCCAAAATATCGGCTCGATATTGACAATAGTAAAAGTGAATCAAAACAATTATTGCGGTACTACGATGACGATCATAAAGCGAGTAATACTACAATCAATAATAACAACTCATTAAAACTTAAGTTAAAACATAGAATTGATAGTGATAAATTAAATCCTTTTAATTATATTCTCTATTCTAATTTAATAATTTCTAGTAACAATGATAGAATAGAATATATTTATAAAATAATGGAGAATCTTTTTATGGAAGTGACGAATACATCTATGTTGGTATTTTACATTGAAATTATTAATTTAACATGGCATAAATCTGATCAAACATTTGATATCATGGACAGAATTATAAAGAGAGCACTGAACATACATCCAATGTCATACGATTTATACAATTTTTATTTTTATATATCGCGATCGTACTTTTTATCCAATAACTATTGCATCGAAGATATTAAACAAAATTACAGAAACTTTGCAAGTAATTTATTAGATTCGTTTGATAATAATCGTGCAGCTACATCTTCGTTGGTACTAAATTGGTGTAAAGAGTCAATATTAATTGATTTTTATATCACTAATCACGCATCAATTTTACACAATCTTTCAAACACTGAGCACATAATTGCATACATACAAGGGTTAATTGAATACAATTTACTGCTACCTGTAGATAGTATTAACACCGATGAAACGTTGATCATATTTGAAAATTATTGGGATAGTGAATATTTTCGAATTGGAGAAACGGACAGATTTGATTCGTCGATTACTTTTTGGCTGAATAATAATAAACCAAATTATTTACCCGGTAACATTTTCGATTACGGCGAATCAATGAATATGAAGGCCGATCAAATCTCCATCGTGCATCAAAAGTATCCATTAACTATATTCTCAGGTGATGACGCATCTATTTCTGATACTAAATTTATTTACTTACCTGCTTACTTTTTTAAGTTATATCTGAAAAACTAATTCCAAATATTAACGAAATAAACGATGATTTAAATAATAAACAAAATCAAGAAGTGACTGAAACGAATGATGAAGATTACAAGAATGAGGAATATAAACTTGTATATTCAGCACTTCATCAACAGAGAATTAAAGTCCCGATAAAGAGTGATTCGTCCATGACATACAAGCAATTATTATCAAAGATTGACAGCGGAGCCGTTACTACCAAATCAACTAAAAGACCTAATCATTACTCTATACAATCAAGCACCAATATTCAAATTTCAGAAAAAAATATGAAAAATTTTATAATTTGGCAACAATATATCGTAAATTCGTTAATTTGCTACCAACCTTTGCGAATTCACGATCATTTGTCTGAATACGACGACGACTTTCTTAACCGCACCGTCATTTTTGACGACATAAAAAATAGTTTGTTTTTAGTTCAAGAAGATTATTCGAGAATGAGACTTGTTATACGATCGTTACAGTCACTAGGTATATGCGCGTATTATTCCGAGGATAGTAATAGTATATACCATAAGCACACGATTAGTATGAACTGCTCTAGTGACTATATTTTTAGCAATTGGATAAGTTACGTCGAGTCTTTCATACATCATAACAATCACACTGGTATAGATAATTTAGACTCATTAAGAAACGTGAATATAGATGACATTTTAAGTCGTCGTATATTGCTATCACCTATTATGATCTCCTCTAAGTTGAAAAGGCAGTATAACGCATGCATTAATGGAAATAATGCGACACAATTGACTTTTATTCGACGATTATTGTTTGGATTGATTGAGTCTCCTCGATTACTATATGAAACAAAAATTGAACTTTTATCTTGTATATTACATCTTAACTCGGAGATTTACATACTTTCCCGAAGCCATGTGACTTGTAATGCAGCATATCACGATGAATTATTAAAATCAAATAACGAATCAGTAATAAGCAAAATGGAAAACTTTCAAAAACATACGAGTGTAGATGTGATAGATATGACACTATGGTATGATTACATATTATGTGCACTATGTAGAGGTGAAGATCGCACCGTCAGTGACCATTTAGATGATTTATTTTATAAAATCGATACTGAGTATGTAACAGCTAAAGATTTTAGTGAAATTTTACAATTAAAGGGGGCTATAAAATTGTATTATTTGGCAATGTATTGGATATCGACTAAGAATTGTAACAAAGAAAGAAAACGAAAGTTTATTACTATATTAGGAAACATTTTAATAAATGGTGGTAGCGGATACTATAATAGAAATCTTATGTCGAGTTACGATGAAGAAAATGACGACTACGAAGAAGAAATTTCTGCTCCAAATACATTTATTATTGACAAGTTTAATTATTTTAAGCAATCAATTGATGAAGAAAT
>JACCDO011005414.1_pt1 | contig 11565 bp, 3 predicted proteins | sample 7446101 | NCBI WGS metagenome assembly JACCDO01 (sample SAMN15323440, study PRJNA562643) | freshwater metagenome | isolation source: river surface water | place: USA:Blue River Watershed | collected 2017-08-16
ATTTTTATTAAATATAATAGATATATCAAGTTAAATTAAAATATAAAAATATTTCAAATATGATTAAAGAAATTTTATATTCATTTAATAAATTAGATTATTTCAGATATTTTTTTTTATTTATTCTATTAGTTATTATTATTAAAAATAAAAATATTGTAAATTCTGATAATATTATATCATTAATAGTTGCTGGAATTATATTATATTTCTTTATTAATAAAAAAATATTAAATGACTTTTCTAAAATGGAGAATATTAATAAAGACTTAATTATACTTAATATTGATAAATATAAAAATATTGGTCAAGATATTGATGTCATTAATTATCTTGTTAAATTACAAAGTCTTATTAAAACAAATAGAGTTAAATTTAATTCATTTATGAAACATGTTGATAATTTTTTCTACTGCTATAAGATTTCAAATAATAAAAACGAAAGACCTAGTACTATTTATGAAATTGCATTAGATGAATCTAAAAATGCACTAAATATATTAACATCGTTTTATATAAATATTGAAGTATATCCTAATTTAAATAGTGACAGAGAATATAGAAATAGACGAGTTATAACCGATAAAGTTGATTTAGATGAATGTATAAATAAATTTCAAATAATATTTAGTAAATATTTAAATCAAATGGAATATGATATAAACTCGGATTGGTTAAAAGGTAATATTAATAATTATTCTAAACCAATATATCCGGATGAGCCAGATAGTTCTGTTTTTAATAATAAATTTTATGATGATAAATATGATTTATATTAAATTACAAAAATTTGATTATTATTAATTATTTATTTTTGTCTAAATAAATTATTAATAAAATGGGCGGAGATTATTATTATAGTACTAAAAATATTCATCCAATATTATTCTTTACAGGAATAGCTGGTGGTATTATTATGTCATATAAAACAATTTGTGAAGTATATGAAAATAGTATAAATTGGTATAATAAAAAAACTGATAAAAAAGAGGACCATCAAACTAAATTGATTAAATTAATTGAAAATGCAACTGAACAATTAAATAATAATACAAAATTAATAAATAAGATTTTAGAATCAAAAATAGTCCTTAATGAACAAAATATAGTTAATAATAATAATTAATATTAATATTAGCAATATATATTTTTTTTAAATTCAGATATAATTTGTTATAAATAAAAAAAATTTGATTAATTTTGATTATTATAAAGTAATAAATAAATAATTTATATTCAAAAATGAGTATGCAAATTTTTATTAAAACTTTAACTGGTAAAACAATTACATTAGATGTTGAATCTAGTGATACTATTGAAAATGTTAAACAAAAAATTCAAGATAAAGAAGGTATTCCTCCTGATCAACAGCGTTTAATTTTTGCAGGTAAACAATTAGAAGATGGTAGAACTTTAGCAGATTATAATGTCGGTACTGAATCTACCCTTCATCTAGTACTCCGATTACGTGGTGGTAGTGAATAATACCGTAAAACTTTATTTAAATGATTCAACTATTCATTTAGTTTTAAGTTTTATTTTTTTTTATTTACACTCTTGAATATTTATAATGAGACAAAATAATATTGAGAAAAACGATAAATTTAATATACATGATAAAGAAGAGTATATAAATTTATATAATCGCATTAATGTATATTAATTTTTTTATAAATTAAAGTAATTTATTAAATAATATAAAATTTTAATAAATTATTTTTTTATTTTTTATGAAGTTTTTAGAGAATTAAGTGAAATTAATTGATTAACTAAAGTTTGTAATGATTGTAATTGTTCTTGTAAATTATTAATTGTAGTTTGTTGTTGTTCGATAGTTATTTGTTGTTCTTTATGCATTTTATATAATTCTTGAGTAGCACCTACATTTAATGCGAATAAACGGTCTTTATCAATAGTATAAAAATCAGTAACTTGCTTACCAAATACAAATAATTTTGGATAATTACCACTAATATCTAATATATTACCAGATGAATCAATAAAATTACCAGAAGAGTCAATTAATAATAAATTACCACTTTGGTCTCTAGTTGGTTGATAGTCTATTGTATTTACTGCAATATTAAAATTAAATTCATTAATAACTTCTAAAACATCATATAATTCCTGATTAATATTTGGTTGAATCATAATAGACACTTTATCATTCACTATAAGGTTATGACTAATATCCATTGAAACTTGAATTATAGTTTTATTATTGCTAATATCAATTCTAATAATGCTTGTATTCGATGAAGTTGCAAAAATAGATGGGATTATAGAAACATTATTCTTAGATACTGCATTTGGACAAACATCATTTACTTGTTGGGCGATAAAACCAATAACATCTTTAGAATTATTAGCAACTTTATCAAGATAATCATATTTAACAACTTCAATTTTATCAATAATATTCAGATTTTCTAAATCATCAGTTTGGCGAATATTAGTTTTAATTCTTTTATCTGAGAAAGCCCATAAACCTTGCGCTAATATATATTGTGAGAATTTAGCAGTTATTTGTTGAGTAGAACCGGATGTAACATTATTAGCAGATGAGTATCCGGATGTATTGACATCATAATAACCCACTGAATAATTAGCATCTGGATTAGCATAACCATTTACGTGTAATGGGTATGCTGGATTAGTTATTCCAATACCAACACGACCGTTACCCTTAATTCTCATTCTTTCTACTGTTGGGTCTTGAGTACCCGTTAAATCATCAGAAGGTGATGTAAAGAATGCTAATTCACCATATTGAACACCTGAACCATAATTTGCAGTATGACTTGAGTAATTAATATTTACTATTTTAGAACCTACTTTACCATTTGCCATATTATCTCTAAAAGATGAAAAATTTATAGCATGTCTAGATTGTTCAGTATAAGATGTATTTACATTACTACCTGCCCAGAATGTAGGACCAACTGTTAAAGTTGTATTTTCATTAGGACCAATTTGACTTCTAGTAATAGGATTATCAGTACCAATACCAACATAACTACTTGCATTAATAACAAGCGCAGGTGTATTACTAGCTACTAATAAACCTAATTTATCGGCAAAGACTTGAATAGCAGCCCTATTTGTTATTGTTCCACCGTTAGAAGGTTGATTTTGAAATATAATCGCGTTACGTGGCGTTGTTAAATTCCAAGCATCATTACCTCCTTCATATCGACCAGTCATAACTAATTGAGTTCTACCATATTGAGATGCAGGATTATATAAACGTAACATTGTAGTTCCATCAAAAACAGAACTACCCCATATATCTTGACCAATTATACCTCCACCCATTGATAAACCATTTAATGGATTGGTATTTCCAATACCAACATTACCGGTTGTTTTAAGAGTCATTAAATTAGTTCCAGCAAATGCATTATTTATATAAAATGCAGTTGAATTTGGATCGAATATTTGGTCAATCATTGCACTACTATTAATATTTCTAAAACTTAATATTACAGGTCGTCCAGCTGTATTTGCAGTTAATGTAGTATTTCTTAAACTATCTCCTGGATCACCTGTTCCACCATAATTACTACCAGGGTTACATGATACTGTTAAACCTAGAGCACGTGATGTATTATCACCCGCTTGTGTTAATAAACTTGCACCACCATACACATGAAATTTATTACTAGGTACAGTCCCTATACCAGTACTAGTATTATGAACAATTTGATTAGAAGAATTAACATACCATGAATATGCATTTGCAGTACTATTCCATAAACAAAAGTTTGTTTCACCAATAACATTAGTTATACCATTACCTAATTTAAAATATGTTGTATTTGCTGAACTTGGATAAAATGCGATAGATGATTCGTTATTTGAAGTTGAACCTGTTAATTTAATTAAATTTCCGCCACCGGAAATATCTAATTTAACACTTGGATTTGTATTACCAATACCAACATTACCACCATTTGATGTACCATTTTCAAGTGTCTGTAATATAATATGTTTATTAGTAGAAGGATACATATATAATTTTTGATCTGAAGCTGAATTAAAAATATAGGATACAGTTGAGCTTGTACCATCTACTAATTCTAATACAGATGATGAACTTGCTGCACCTGTTATTCTCATTCTTCCTTGATAAACTTCTAATTTTTGTGCTGGATTTGTTGTACCTATACCAACATTACCCGCATCAGTAATTCTTATTCTTTCACTTGGTAAAGTATCAGTTGTAACATTTCTAGTGCCAAAAACTAAGTGTCCTTGGGTTCTACCTGAATCAGATGAAGTTAAATAACCCATATACGCCGGCCAATAAGTATCAACTGTTACGTTTCTATAACCAAAACCAATTAATCTATAAGATGTACTTGGAGTTGTAGTATTATATTCTGAACCACCTAAACCTAAATATATACCATCATTAACTGTATTATAACCATTATTTTTCGATATTATCATTTGTGTGCTAGATGCACTTCGAGTCGGAGATGTTGTCATACCTAATAATAAAATACCGGATGAATCGATTCTCATACGTTCAGACATAGCTTGATTTTTTCTTGTCCAAAATGACATAAAACCATAACCAGAATCAGCCGCATTTGGTCTAGCTATAACATAACCAAATGGTTGATATCCACCACCTTCTGTTTTACCTAATTCTAACCTACCACCATATAAACTCGATGCATATGCTCCTCCATTAAAAGCACCGATTACTGCATCATCCGTTGTAGATGTATTATGTACAGTAAATAATCTACCTGGATTTGTTGTACCAATACCAACATTACCACCATTTTGGAATGTAATACGGTCTGCACTACCATCCCAGAATTTTAAGTCAGCTGTACTTGCTTCTTTATACATTACCCATCTTTGAGCAGTATCAAAGAATTCTAATCCTTGTTGATTTGCAACTGGACCTCTAATTGATAAATAATTACTTTGACTACCTTTATATAATATCATAGATTGGTATGAACCTGTACCTGGTGCGGTACCAATACCTATATTACTATCAAAACGAATACCATTTGCATCTGATTTAATACTCTGAGTACCAACATATAAAGTAGTAGCAGAAACACTTAAATTACCTCGAATAATTGCATCACCACTTACATCTAATGCAGCACCTGGATTTGTTGTACCTATGCCAACTTTACCACCTACAATTAAATTATTCGTAACTTCATAACCTAAATAACCACTTTCTGTTTCTAATGATAAGTAATTTGTAGTGTTTTGCCATCCAACATAACCAACTCTAGTATTTGAACTATTCATAAACTCTATATAACCTGGATGACTTGCATCACCTACATGCATATCAATACTACCGGAACCACTAGTATATGCTCTAATTGTTCCATTAACATCTAATGCAGTACCTGGATTAGTAGTACCAATACCAACGTTACCTTGTACTATTAAACCATTTGTAGGGGCAGTAGTCGATGCATAACCACCACCTATTGTCATTTGCCCACTTAATGCTAAATTATCCCATAAACCGATACCAGATGGGGTTGCACCATTTGGGTCAATAGTAGTCCAACCGACTGTTTTAGTACCAAATCGACTACTTGATTGAAAATCTAATGATGTACCCGATGCATCTCCTAAACTAAATATTATCGATGTTCCTGTTGTAACCGGATTATAAACTCTTAATGGATAACCCAATGTATTAGTTGTACCAATACCAACTCCACCTGTAGTACCTGAAATAGTTATTTTAGCATCACTTGAACTTACATTAGTTGTATCGGCTGCTGTATTTGCACATAAATACATTGTACCTCTACCATATTGACTAACACCAGCTGCTACTGTAATTATACCTAGTTTTTGATATTGAGATGAAGTAGTTGAATGATTAAAAATTAATGAATTGGTACCAGCATCATTTGCGGACGATGATAAATACAAATATGGATTACTACCATATACTTCTAATAAACCTCGAGGTGTAGTAGTACCAATACCAACTGAACCACCGGTTAAATATGATGAACCGTTACCTGTGATTTTAACTGATTTGGTAGAACTATTTTGATATAAAAATAATGCACCCGAGTTAAAATTAGTTTCATCTGTACCTAAATTACCCATTTTCATATATGTATTTGAATTTGCATTATCATAATCACCCCATTCGACATCCATATGAGCACTATTATTAACACCTGGTTGAGTACCTAAAATATGTAATTTAACACTCGGATTAGTAGTACCAATACCAACATAACCTTGATGAGTAATACGCATGGTTTCGACTGAAGTAGAACCATTAAGATAACTAAAGAATAAACCACCACCTATACCTTGATTTAAATAACCTGATATTTCACCCCCATATGCTGCGCCAGAACTATTTGATTTAGTTATACGTAATGTACTCCATGAAATTCCACTAACTGTTGGTTCCGAACTTAATTTCATTAAAACATTATTTGATGTTGATGAATTATAGACTTCTAAATTCGCAGTTGGATTAGTAGAACCAATACCTACATTACCACCACTAGCTATAAACATTCTCGTTCCACCATTTGTACCGAATTTAATACCGTGTGCTGAACCAGTCCATAAATTCAATGCAGGAAATGAATTACCAATACCGTCTGACCATCCTGTTTTATTCATAGATAAAAATCCGTTTATTGCTCCAGATGGGTCATTATAATATAAATGCATTTGTGTATAATTCGCAGATGCACTACTGTTTTCAAGATATAATGAATCATTTGAATCAGTAATGGTTGTAGTACCTCCAATACCAGATATAGTTTTACCTACAACTTGTAATGCAGATGCAGGAGTAGTAGTACCAATACCAACATAACCTGTAGAATCAATCCTCATTACTTCACTTGTTAAATCACTACCAGATGATGACCCATTATATGTATAAAAACTTATAGCAGCTTGATTATTTGTTGATGCATTTTTACGTATAAACCCAATTGCAGCTGTTATATCTGATGTACCGAATGCATCACACCCAAAAGCTAATTTATAAGCTACGTTTGTAGAAACACCTAAATTAGGTGATGCAAATCTTGATATAATATTAGTAGCAGAACTTGCAGTAGATGATACATGTAATAATGTAGATGGATTAGTAATACCAATACCTAAACTACCACCAACATATGTAATTGATGTGGTGGATACTGCACCTTGACAAGCTTTAACTGAAAAATCTACGATACCATTTTCATCTTCACAAACAAATGGATACATATTTTGACAGAAACTTTGGTCATTATTATATTGACCAACATATAATTTAACTGAACCCGATGGATCTATTAAATTACCACCATTATTATATAAATTATTAACATTACCGATTAATGATACCTGTTTATTAAAGTTTTTAAAATATGCTGTACTCCATAAACTTCCATTACCATATGCACCGGATGCACTACCTATAATAACATTGTCTGTATTATCAGATTTTGCAATATGAACAAATGCTTGTGGATTATTAGTACCAATACCTATATTTCCACCATTTGAATTACCATTTTCAAGTGTTTGTAATATAATATTTTTGTTTGAAGATGGATATAAATACATATTTTGGTCTATTGCTGAATTAAATAAATAAGAAACTGTATTTAATGAACCATCTTTTAATTCTAAAGTCGCTCCTGCTGAACTAGCACCTGTAATTCTTATTCTACCTTGATATACTTCTAATAATTGTGCTGGATTTGTTGTACCAATACCAACATTACCGGATGATAATATTCTAACTTTTTCACTAGTTAATATAGCAGAATCATTTGCTGAAGAATTATTACCTACATTCAAACTCATATATTCCGTACCCCAAATACCTGTTGAAAAACCACCTGTTATATCTGCTACACGTCGTGTTCCTGTATCACTTGGATAATTGCTAAATGTACCATTCAATCTTAAATTACTTGTTCGGCCATTCGCACCACTTGCAGGTTCTAATATAATTTGTTCGCCACTTGTTCTTGTAAATCTTGAAGCAGAACCAGATACATCTAATAAATAAGATGGATTAGTAATACCAATACCTACATTACCTACACCATCAATTCTAAATCTTTCGGTTGAATTCGTTAAAACTACAAATGGTTGGGCAGCAGTAACATTAATAAATGTTCTTAATTGACCACTTTGTTCAATACCCCAATCAGTTGTATAAGTTGCAGTAGTCATTCTTATATTTGCATTAGATGATGTATTATAAATACGTTGATTTCCCCATAAATCGAATGTACCATAACCAGGTGAATTTGTACCAATACCTACAGCACCAGTTGTATAATATATATTTGAACCAGTAGTTGTCCATTGTGAAGAACCACCTCCACCTAAACCATTTCCATAATAAGTACCGGATATACTTAAATTACCACGAATCACTGTATTACCACATATATCTAAGAATGATGTAGGATTAGTAGTTCCAATACCAATATTATTACTACTATTAGCATATAAAATAGAAGTTGAACCTCCATTATTATAAATACCAAATCCATATGCATTAGCCCCTATTGGGTCAATACCAATTAAATATTTAGATGAGTTTTGAACTCTAAAATCAATTAAACTCTTTTTATAAGAACTAGATGAACTATCAATTATTAATTGAGAATCATCAGATGAATTAATATGTAATTTTGCTTGTGGATTTGTTGTTCCAATTCCTACTGTTCCATTTGTATTAATAGTAAATTTAGGGTCACTTCTTACCGCAACTATAAAAGGAGCATATTCATTATAATTTGTATTATTAATCCAACCTGTATTTAAATTAATACCTTGCGCACCTATATTTGAACCATCACCTATTAAAATATTACCATTTATATCTAAAGTTCCTCGAGGTGATGTGCTACCTATACCAACACGACCAGCACTAGTTAATACCATTTGACCGTTTGCTCCGTTTGCTGTACCTGCTCCAAAATGTAATGCAGCATTTATTGCACCAAATCCATAGAAAATACTACCGGTTCCATCATCATATACTGCTAGTTTTTGAGTACTTACCGATGAACCTAATGAAAATAATTTTTGGGGATTTGTTATACCAACTCCCACATTCCCACCGTATGGATTTAATGCAATTGCTCTTTTTACTGTATTTGCATAATTAAAAGCTTCTATTGTACCAAATTGACCATTTCCGGGATTTAATCCTAATATAGTATCATTTAATACACTAGAACGTGCATATATTGAACCTCCACTCGAAAATACATCTAAACCTGCACCTGGATTTGTCGTACCAATACCAACATTACCTGATGATAAATATAAATTACTATTTGATGTTGTCCATTGAGAACTAACATATGAACTTCCATTCTGATATAATGTTCCTGAAAAATTTATATTACCAGATACATCTAATGCATGTACCGGTAATGTAGAACCTATACCAACTCTACCAGATGTTCCTATTAATAAATTATTTGAAGCATCTGATTTAAATGAATTTGTACCTAAATATAATGTTGTAGGTGCAACACTTAAATACCCAGATATAATTGCATTCGATAATGAAAGATTATTTAATGTTGTTATACCACTAACCGATAATGTTGAAGATAATACAGTAATACCTGCTACCGATAAACTTGAACCATCTATTATTCCATTTGCAATTGATAAATTATTTGTGCCTATTATTGTATCACTTACACTTAATTTATTATTTTTATATGTTATTCCTGATATAGATAATAAACCATTAATAAATGCATTATTTCCAATCGATAAAGTAGATGATAGTGTAGTGGTTCCTAAAACTGATAAACTAGAACTATCTATTATACCATTTCCAATTATAGTACCAGATGACGATATTATACCGTTTATTATAGTATTATTTCCAACCGATAATGTTGATGATAATGTTGTTGTACCTAAAACTGATAAACTAGAACTATCTATTATACCATTTGCAATTGATAAGTTGTTTGAACCAATTATTGTATCACTTATACTTAATTTGTTATTTTTATATGTTACACCTGATATTGATAATAATCCATTCATTATTGTATTGTTTCCTACTGATAATGTGGATGATAATGTTGTTGTACCATTTACTGATAAACTAGATGAATCTATTATTCCATTTGCAATTGATAAATTATTACTACCAATTAATGATGTTCCAAATAATGTACTAGATATTGATAATAATCCATTCATTATTGTGTTATTTCCTATTGATAATGTTGATGATAATGTTGTTGTTCCATTTACAGATAAACTAGATGAATCTATTATTCCATTTGCAATTGATAAGTTGTTTGAACCAACTATAGATGTACCATATACTATATTTGATAATGATAAAATACCGTTTATAATTGTATTACTACCAACTGATAATGTGGATGATAATGTTGTTGTTCCATTTACTGATAAACCAGATGAATCGATTATACCATTTGCAATTGATAAATTATTACTACCAATAATTGATGTTCCATAAATAGTATTGGATAATGATAAAATACCATTAATAAATGAATTATTGCCGACTGATAATGTTGATGATAATGTTGTTGTTCCATTTACTGATAAACTAGAACCATCTACTATACCATTTGCAATTGATAAATTATTACTTCCTATAAATGAACTACCATTCAATGATTGTCCATATACTGTATTGGATACTGATAAAATACCGTTTATAATTGTGTTACTACCAACTGATAATGTTGATGATAATGTAGTTATTCCATTTACTGATAATCCTGATGCATCTATTATACCATTTGCAATTGATAAGTTGTTTGAACCAATCATTGTTGTACCATATACTGTATTGGATAAAGATATTATACCATTAATAATTGCATTGTTCGCTACTGATAATGTTGATGATAATGTTGCTGTACCATTTACAGATAAACTAGAAACATTAATAATACCATTACTAATTAATGTATTAGATAATGATAAGATACCATTTATAGTTGTATTATTACCAACGGAAAGTGTTGATGATAATGTAGTTGTTCCATTTACGGATAAACTTGAACCATCTATTATTCCATTTGCAATTGATAAATTATTGCTTCCTATAAATGAACTACCATTTAATGATTGCCCATATACTGTATTGGATAATGATAAAATACCGTTTATAAATGAATTACTAGCAACTGATAATGTTGATGATAAAGTTGTTGTACCATTTACTGATAAACTAGAACCATCGATTATACCACTTGCAATTGATAAGTTGTTTGAACCAACGATTGATGTACCATTTAATGATTGACCATATATTGTATTTGATACTGATAATATACCATTAATTATTGTACTATTACCTATTGAAAGAGTAGATGTTATTGTTGTACTATTACCTATTGAAAGAGTAGATGTTATTGTTGTACTACCAAATACTGATAAATTAGAACTGTCAATTATTCCATTACCTATAGAAATAGATGTACTAATTGTTAATGATGATACAGATAATTGGTTTAAAGTTGTCAAACCATTAACAGATAATTGACTACTTATATATTCATTTGATACTGA
>JACCDO011870472.1_pt1 | contig 11565 bp, 12 predicted proteins | sample 7446101 | NCBI WGS metagenome assembly JACCDO01 (sample SAMN15323440, study PRJNA562643) | freshwater metagenome | isolation source: river surface water | place: USA:Blue River Watershed | collected 2017-08-16
CACCCGCGCACCCTGATAACGTGTCCGCGACGCCTCAAGGACCGCCTCGAGTGCCGTAGGGTGATGCGCGTAGTCCGACACCACGAGTGGACCCTCGGGCATAGTTCCTAATTCTTCAAAACGACGCCCTACACCATGAAAGACTGCCAAGACAGGTGCCACTTGTGATACATCTCCCCCATGCGCCAAATAAGTGGCCGTAGCAGCGAGAATATTGTACACATTGTAGAGCCCAGGAAGTGGTGTGGATACAGTGCCAATCGATGTGCCCTTCCATACCATTTCAAAAGTTTGCCCCTTGGGTCCCTCGACGACATTTTTGGCGTAGAGATCGGTCCCCTCGCCAATACCATAGCGCACGGTCACCGCATCGTACCCGCGCGTCACATCACGAAGATTCGCATCGTCGGCGTTATAGACCAAAATATCTTCACCCGCAAGCTTGCTCACGTAGGTGTGGAACGCTTCTTTGATGTCCGCAAGATCGCGATAATAATCAGGGTGATCGAGCTCCAAATTGGTGAGCACAATAGTCTGCGGTGAAAGCAAAAGCATGTGTCTACGATACTCACATGCCTCAACAATAAAAGTACTCCCTACTCCATAGCGATAATTGTGATCCCACCCCGACACCTCAGCACCCACGATGACCGATGGATCAAATCCGCCCGCTTCGAAAAGCTTGCCCAAGAGTGCGGTTGTCGTCGACTTACCATGCGTTCCAGACACCCCAATCGTGTGCTTACCGTGAGTCACCCGAGCGAGCGCCTCAGGGTAAGAGCACTCCGGAATACCCAATTCACGCGCACGCATGCGCTCCGGATTCTGTTCGGGGACTGCAGGTGAATACACCACCAATTCCACATGAGGTTCCACATGCGACGCATCGTGCCCTTCGTAGTACGTTCCGCGTGGCAATGCGCCGTCAGGGGGTAATTCTTTATCCGACCCACTCACCACTCCACCCTTGCGCGCCACATATCGCAAAATGGCGGAAACGCCAATCCCATTCGCACCTATCCCATGTACTCGGTGAGGTATTTCTTGATTCATATGGCTATAGTAGTACCTCGCACCAATAATGACAAATGGGGATGAGTGTACGGTGTCCAACCTTGCTTGACCATTACCGCAAAAAGCGTTCCTTGTTCTTTTTGTGCTCCTCGAAGGTGCGCGCAAAGTGGGTCACCCCTGAGGCATCTGCCAGATAGTATAAATCCTTGGTGGGGGTAGGATGCAGTGAAGCCATGAGTGATGACATGCCCGGATGTGAAATAGGGCCAGGAGGAAGCCCCTTGTATCGATACGTATTATAGGGAGAATCATATGCCAAATCACTGACGGTAATTTCTGAAGATGCTTTATCCATCAAGTATGCAAACGAAGCATCGACTTGGAGTCGCATTCCGATGGCCATACGATGCCACAATACGCCCGACACCCGCTTGCGATCAAGGTCGGTGACCGCCTCCTCCTCGATGATAGATGCCATAATCACAATATCATTCCAATTCTTGCCCGACTCGAGCGCCTCCTCGCGCAGTGCATCGGTGCGCTTGTGCCACTCACTTTGCATCGTCGAAATGACATCCCCTGAGGTTGCATTGGCATACCAAAAATATGTCTCAGGGAATACATACTGCCCAGGACGCTCAAGGAGTGCCACAAAATCCTCCGTATCTACTCTTGGAAGTGCACTACTGACCAGCCGAGCCATCTCCCGCGAGGTCAACCCTTCGGGGATGGTGAGCCGTATCCGCTCGATACCTCGATCGACCAGGATGAGACGATTCACTACCTGGGAAAGATGCTCGCCCGGAGGAAAGATAAATGTGCCTGACGGGAGCGCCGTATCAGCATCCTTGAATCGCACCAACAACTGAAAGAGCGTCGGCGCCTGGATGACTCCCCGCTCTTTGAGCGTAGTCGCAATAGAGCCCACAGAACTCCCTGCTTCGATCGTGACTTCGACGGGAGCGGTGCGCAAAGGAGGCAAACTCATCCACCAGACTCCCCCACCGACCATTACCAAGAGATCCACACACACAAAGAGTGCAATCATTCCTGGACCAAAACGCACCCGGGTGGGTGCGGGTGGAGGAGGAGAAGAAAACGGAGGCACAAAGACAGGAGGAGATGACATCATATCGGAAGATTGGCGGGAGGCTCTCCCTTCCGAGACTCAATACGCTCAAATGTGGGCGTCTCGGCCACGCCACCAGGAAAGTGAAAAATCGTGGCGAGCTCTTCGGTGTTGAGCACAAACGGGGTGCGCTTGTGTGGAGGATAAAAGAATGACCGGCGGACATACGCATCGTAAATTTCTTTCTTTTGCTTGTTTAAGCGATAGTCTTTGTAATCCTGCCAAGGGTAATCAAACCCAATTGCATTATTGGGGCGAAACCCATTGAGCGTCTGTGAATTGTACTGACGAAATGCACCCGTAATGCCAGCGATATTGCTGGGATCATAGTGCTCTGTTTTGGCGACATACAGTGCACGAATACCACAGTCAAAACCAATTTTGGACAACGAGCGCTCGATGGCGGAAGTTGCCTCGATGTCTGACTTGGACATCTTGCCATCATCCCCTGCTTTTGCCTGAATTTCTTTGATGACGCGCTTGCCTTCGTCCTTCCAGTCGTGTGTGGCAAACCACTTTCCAGGAGTCTTGTAGCGATCACCGTTTGGCTGAATCATAATCTGCATCCAAATTTGCTGACCACGCCCAACGCTTCCAAGAAATTCAATAAGAGAAGTAATCGGATCACTCTTGAACTCTTCTTTGGTACCTGGCTTGTCGAGTCCATAGTCCACATACGTTTTGATGGGAAAGGGGTCAGGCTTGGTGAGTGCAAATTCGCATCCCCACAAATCCCAATCCTTCAGTTCATGTGCATAGGGAGCAAGCGAAACGTAATCCTGGACTTCCACCACCTCGATGGTGGGGTATTGGGCATAGATATGACTCTCGATGATTTTCTTGAACTTAGACGGGGTGCGAATCAAGAACTTCACCTTCCCTTCAATCGAGACAATTTCGAGAGAAAACCATGGCTTCACTTTGCCATCCCAATAGCGCTCAAGCCATGTGCCAGACCCTCCTTGATAAAACGCCTGAAGGACGAGTTCCATCGCGAGCGGGGTTTTGTCGATAGTGCGCGGAAGTTTCACCTCAAGCATGATGAAATCAAAACTGCGTTGCATGAAAGCAGCACGGACATACGACAGCCACAGCTTATGCGCGACCCACACCGTTGCTACCGGACCCCAGATAAACGCAAAAAAAGCCAACAAGTCGTAGACTTGCCCCAGCACCCGAAAGAATGCGTGATCGAAGAGCGCCAAGAAAGATGCAGTAAGAGAGGACATCATGGTGGGCAAAAAGGTACTTCTCAGTATAACGCACGAAACTCAAATCGAAAAATAGATAAAACACACATCGCACCCAAGGTGGGTGCGATGGCTCCTATGCAGGGATGAATGTGTGATCCTTCTGCTTCTTGAAATACTTGGGATTCTGTAGGTTGACGAGAATCGTATTGGGCTTGACGTACCGCTCGCGCATGACCTTGTCGACAATTTCTTCCTTGGTCAGTGGTCCGTTCTTCTTGAGCACCTCGGCAATCACATCGCGCACTACTCCTGTGGAGTACCCCCATTCAGATAATGCGTAGAGTCCGCGCCCGACCAACACAAAGCGTTTATCCTTGATGAGCTCATTGTGCGTGGTAGCGACATGAGCACGCTTGTCAAAATGCGCACTAATGGCCTTGGCGACTTCGGTGAAGTGCATAGGTGATCCATGCTTGCGGAGTACCAAAAAGGCGTAATCGCGCACCCCACGTGCAGACACATTGGGAGAAGACGACATCCCCCATTCCCCAAGGGGATTTTTGCCCATCTTCTTCGACAGAGAGAGCCAACGGCGAAGTATTTCTTCATTCTTGTACTCCTCGGATACATCCTTGAGATGGTTGAGGAAACGCTCAATCATCTTGGATTCCTCAATAAGTTCTTCGTCAGAAATAGAAGCATACAGTTTGCGAAGAGACTCGTGGACTTGGTCAGCAATCTCAGGGTCGGTGCTCCAGCGATGAGAAAAGTCCTCGTCTTCCTTGTGCTTCACAAAGAGATCTCCAAGTACGAGCAAGAAGTGGAGATGATTCTGCGTCGACTTGTCACTAGAGAGTGCAACCAGAAAATCATGCTCAGGCACAAGGGAGCCCATAGCGACCATTTGAGCACGCAATTCTTCAAACGCAGGGACCTGCTCCTTGAATCCGTCCGACTTGCGGATGGTGGTCAGTGCAAAATTCTCAATCTGGCGCACGCGCTCGCGGGTGATGCCGTAGCTTTCGCCAATCGACTCGAGCGTCATTTTCTTGGTCTCGGAGCCAAGACCATAGCGCTTGGTCAACACATCCTGAGCACGCCGCGGGAGTGCAGTGAGAAAATGTTTCGTGACGGCCTTTGGCTTGAAGGAAATGCTGACGTTCTTCATGAGAGATAGTGATGATGAGTAATCTTCCTACACAGTAATTTACCGGATATTGACATCCGCGCCCCTAAGAGGTGGTTCTTCATAGTTTTAGCACCTTCCCAAATATTGTCAAGCGTTTTTGAGAGACAAAAGACCCTTGAAATACAAGGGTCTTTCGGAACGAGAGAGTCAGATTCTCATATTAGACCACAATACTGACAATCTTCCCTGCCACAATAATCACCTTCTTGGGGGTGTTTCCCGCCAGCCATTTTACGATATCAGGATGTGCGAGAGCTGTTTCTCGAACCATAGACTCTTCCGCTGTTGCCGGTACCGTAATGGTCGCACGCAGTTTTCCGTTCACCTGCACTCCTATCGTACTCATGGTATGCGCGGTCTTTGCTTCATCCCAAGTCGGCCATGTCGCGCGATGAATAGAGCCCTGATCTGGATTGAGCGTGTGCCACAACTCCTCTGTCATATGTGGAGCAAACGGTGCAAGGATAGTCAGAAATTCGAGATATGTTTCTTTGGCTACCACATCCGACTTCTCGAGCAAGTTGAGATAGGTCATCATTTGGGCAATAGCGGTATTGAAGGCAAACTGTTCAATATCTTCACTCACCTTCTTCTTGGTACGGTGACGCATCACCGTGAGTTCCTCGGGCTCTGAGGTAGGCTCTCCCACGCGAGCCGAAAGACGCCAGACGCGCTCCAAGAATCGACGCGCCCCGACCAGATTGTCCTCATTCCAGGCAATCGCTTGCCCAAAAGGCCCCATAAACATTTCATACATCCGAAGCGCATCGGCGCCAAAACGCTCCACGATATGATCAGGATTTATCACATTACCCCAACGCTTGGACATCTTGCGTCCATCCGATGCCATGATGAGTCCCACATTCATGAGACGTAAAAATGGTTCGGGGTGAGAGACCACACCAATATCAAACAAAAACTTATGCCAAAAGCGCGCATAAATGAGATGACGGGTCGCATGTTCTGCACCTCCGACATAAAAGTCGACAGGCGACCACTCCTTTTCGAGCGCAGGATCGACGATGTGTGAGGCATTGTGCGGATCAATGTAGCGCAGATAGTACCAAGACGACCCTGCCCACTGGGGCATGGTGTTGGTTTCGCGGGTAAATCGGCGCGCTCGTGGATCATCCTTCGGTAATGTTTCAAACTCTCCCTCGGGATTCAGATGTCCGTACACTTCCACCCACTCCCGAATATTGGCGAGCGGACTTTCACCCGTATCGGTCGGCTCGTATGCCTCGACCATCGGAAGCGTCCCAGGAAGTTCGCTGTCTGCGACCACGTGTGGGGTGTGCATTTCATCAAAGACAATCGGAAATGGTTCACCCCAATAGCGCTGGCGCGCAAACACCCACTCCTTGAGGCGATACTGGGTGGTCTGCTTTCCACCGACTGCCTCGGTAATGGCAATCTTGGCCTGATCAGAGTGAAGCCCGGTGTGTACGCCACTGTGCACCAGCTTTCCATTTCCCGTATACGGAGCCCCGAGCGCATAGCGTGCAAAGACGCGTGCATGAGGTGGATTGACGACGCGGAGCGCTTCTTCTTTGGTGAGCCACTCCACCTCAAACTTCCCTGCTTCATCTGACTCGAGTGCGGGAGAGATCTGCGCGAGTGAGTTGAGTCGCACATGTGCCAAATGAATGTCGGCCGAAAACGCCTGCCCCTTAGAGTAGGCAAAATAATCGTAATGAAATACTTCTTCCGCCACATCCACCACCGTCGCGTCGGTATAGCCGGTCTCTTCTGCGAGTTCGCGCAAAATGGTGTCAGACACCGTATCTTCCCCTTCGATGGTCCCTCCCAGAAAAAGGTTACCTCCAAGCTCCGGCTTCCAACGAATCGACAAATACTTGCCGTCATGCTCGACCAAGGCGACAATTTTCTTTTTGTGAATGCGGTCGCCTTTACCCACCACGTCGGGGTGTTCGACCACAGGATCAATCACGTGCACCACTGGGATGTTGTATGTTTTTGCAAAATCATAGTCTCGCTCATCATGCGCCGGCACCGCCATAATAGCCCCCGTGCCATATCCCGAAAGCACATAATTTGCCACCCAAACGGGAATGGGTTCCTGAGTTGCGGGATTGACCGCCATCACCCCCGTGTTCACCCCCTTCTTCTCTGCCACTTCGGCAAGGTCAAAAGCCCGTTCCTTTTCGTCGGCCAGAATTTCATCTACCATCTTTCTAACCGCATCTGGGGCATCCCATCCTTTCTGTATCCAATCTTGCGCACGCTCGGCAGAGATGGCGACGTAGGTGGCACCATAGAGGGTATCGGGGCGTGTCGTAAAGACCGTGACCGCGTGCTTGCCGTCGGGCTGTCCAGGAACACGAAGTGGAAAAGTAATTTCGGCACCCTCACTTTTTCCAATCCAATTGCGCTGACTTTCTTTGATGTGCTCTGGCCAATTGAGACCATCAAGGTCTGCGAGCATGCGATCCGCATATGCAGTGATTTTGAGCACCCACTGACGGAGCGGTTTCTTTTCCACCTTGGTGCCACAGCGCTCACATGCACCCCCATCGAGATCTTCGTTCGAGAGCCCCGTCTTGCATGAGGGGCACCAGTTGATGGGCTCATGACTCTCGTATGCCAGACCCTTCTTCCAGAGTTGCTTAAAAATCCACTGAGTGTGGCGATAGAAATCAGGATTGGTGGTAGACACCTCGCGATCCCAGTCATACGAAAATCCAATATGCTCAAGCTGGGCCTTGTAGCGTGCAATATTCTTTTCCACCGCAGCCTTAGGATGCACCTTATTTTTCAGTGCATATTGTTCGGCAGGAAGTCCAAATGCGTCCCAGCCCATCGGGTGAAGCACGTCATACCCCTGCATGCGCTTCATACGCGCATATACATCCGTCGCAATATAGCCCTTAGGATGACCTACGTGGAGTCCCTCTCCCGATGGGTACGGAAACATATCCAAGACGTAGCACTTTTTACTCCCGGGGGTGGACGTTGTGCGATAGAGTCCGCTGTCACGCCAAAATTTTTGCCATTTTTCCTCGATAAGCAGGTGGTCGTATTTGTGCATAGAAGCTTATCATAAGCCATTCTACGGCAGTGCACAATAGGTATTTACATGTATCAAAAAACATGATATACTATTCTCAGTCCTTTCCACCACCACTGGAGTACTCCATGACCGCCACCCAATACCTCACTGGCCTGTTCTTCCTCATCGTCATCGTCACCATCTTCAACTTCCTGCGTTCCGCTTGGCGCCAACACCAAGATCGCGTGGCTCCCCACGCCTCGCGCCGTGCTTGCATCAAGCTCAACGACGCCGAGTGGGATGCGCTCGCCAAGCGCATCAGCGAAGAACCGCATCGGTTCAACTGAGGGTCACCATGTCGATCGCAAACCGCATCGTGGCGATTCTTCACGACCTGACCCTTTCGAGCATCATTTCGCTCGCTGTCACCATCCTGATTGCAGGTGGCATCATCACCTTGCTGGTGAAATACCCCTGGTATCTGGCGCTCTCGCTGATTTCTTTGCTCGGGTTCTATCTGCTGACCCGCAAGGACTTCGCAAATCCGCCAGAGCTCGAGGATGACGAGCGTGAATGATTCCCCGACCCGCCACAATGGCGGGTCACTCTTTTGGACAAGATAAACACAGTGAGGTAGGATACATTCCCCACCACACAAGGAAGATGCTCCATATGATTGTGTTCGCTTTGTTTTCTGGCATGCTGGTGATGTTGGTATGGGCGCTTGTTGCCCCAACTCAATCCCAGTACACCACCAAATAAACACCTCCCGCCACAACGGCGGGTTTTTTGATCAAAAAAAAATAGCGCCACCCATGTGCATGGCACACGATCGCGCAAATGAATCAGCGCACACAATGGAAAATAAAATATAAAAACAAAGGCCCCTCACAGAGTGGGGGGCTTTTGAAATATCAGAAGCGAACTTCTGATGTCATGAGTATACACCCAGGGAAATATTCTGCAAGTGGGGAAATACACTAGAGTACAAAAATATATGAGATGTCAAATCTTGAACTCAATCACATCGCCATCCTGCACCACATACTCCTTCCCTTCTGTCCGCACGAGCCCTTTTTCGCGTGCCTGCGCGTAGGATCCTGCATCAAGCAAAGTTTGCCAATTGATAATCTCGGCACGGATAAATTTCTCCTTGAAGTCAGTATGTATAGCCATGCCTGCCACAGGAGCAGTCGAACCGATCTTGACCGTCCATGCGCGAGTCTCTTCGACGCCCGTGGTGAAGTAGGTCATCAGACCAAGCAAACGATACCCCGCCACAATCAGCTCATCGATGCCGTCTCCCTTCACCCCCAGCTCCTCGGCAAACATGGCTTTCTCCTCGCCTTCAAACTCCGAAAGTTCCTGTTCAATTTTGGCATCTACCACGACGTACTGTTCGCCGTGCTCTTTGAAGTATGCCAGCAACTCCTGATAGCGCGCATCTCCTGTCTCATCCAGATTCACTGCTCCCGCCTTCTTGTTGAGGATATACAGAATTGGCTTTGCCGTGAGCAAATTGAGGGCGCGCACCACAGGCCACTCATCCTCCGAAAGTGGAGCTTTGTTGGCCATCTGTTCTCCCTCTAGGGTAGTGCGCACGCGGGTGAGAATATCGTGCTCGCGAATAGCGCCCTTGTCTCCCCGCTTCACGTCACGTCCGATATTTTCGAGGCGCTTCACAACAGTCTGCAGATCAGCAATGGCGAGTTCGAGATTGATGGTGATGACATCTGAGAGGGGGTGAATCTTGCCATCGACGTGAGTAATCTCGGAATCCTCAAAGATACGCACGACTTGGCCGATAGCATCCGTCTCGCGAATGTTCGCCAAAAACTTGTTGCCCAAGCCCTCCCCTTCAGAAGCCCCCTTCACCAGTCCAGCAATATCGACAAATTCCACGATTGCAGGAATCGTGCGCTTGGTCTGCGAGAATGTAGCGAGGCGATACAGGCGCTCATCTGGAACCTCGACGACTCCCACTGATGGGTCGATAGTGGCAAAGGGGTAATTCGCGATCAGGATTTCCTTTCGCGTCAGTGCTTTAAATAAGGTAGACTTTCCCACATTCGGGAGTCCGACGATTCCTACGGATAGTGACATAGTGTTGGGAGTATATGCTATCGCGCACGGAGTATCAAGCATCCGAAAGCTGATTTATTCACCCAATCCCATCATCCAGACTACAACCCTAAAAGGAGTGCCGAGATGACCGCATGGGCACCCAGAAAGAGTGCGGTGTACAAGACGACGAATTTCAGAGGCACATCACTTCGTGTTGCTTTCACAAAGCGGTGTATGGTCCACAATGCAAACCCTATAGCCAACACCGGAGCGAGCCCAAACAGAATCACGGGGAAAAAGCATCCGCTCGTACAGGCTAATAGTGACGATGTTTCGAGATAGTACGCCAGAGCAAAGATGAGTGGAATCACCACAATGTTGTGATACAAGATGCTGTCACGATGCATGAGCGGATGCGCAGATTGCGTGAAGTCTACCGAAGAAGCGAGTTTGAGGGACCAGATGGCAAGCGCAAGATATCCCAATACCACCAACATCCATACCCACAAGAATGTTCGCTCCACCACCATGTCACCCCAAGCCATGTAGCGATACGACACCTCGGTGTCAGGGTGCGTGAGAGCAAATGCCTCTAATGCCTCCGCATACGCCTTGCGCTTTGCTTCGGTATCTCGTGGGAGCGGATATGCTTTTTCGGCTTCTGCAAAAAAGATTGGCAACTGTGATCCAGACATGCTTTCCACGTCGTATACACTGCGGACAAGCGAGCCATCCACATGTGTGGGCTCCATGCGCATATACCCATAGAAGAACAATACCAACACAAACAGGAGTGCCAGTGTCGCCCTTTGCCGTTCATTCCCCATCCCCCTCCATGTTGTACATATATTCATCTATGTATTATACCATACCCAAAAGGACAGGCGTGCTCTACAGCACGCTGATGGCAAACACCTTCCGCACCTGCAAGGATGAAGTCAGTGCGCCACTGTCTACCTAGGGATGGAATCTGCGCTATTCAATCTATGTGATACTTCGCTGGTTATAGGGAACTGTTTCCAGTCACGTGCATCACGAAAGGCAATAATGCGATGAGTGAGCATCTCAATATCAGTCATTACTACACAATACTTCCTTTTAGGTTCTTCGCAAACCATCACAAATACACCTCGAGGGCGCCTTCGCCACCGTCGGCGAGTTTGGCGGGGGTGTAGGTGAGGCCATTGCGAGTGAGGACCCGCTTCACATGATCGGGAATCACCGGAGCACCCTTGGAGTGATGCCCCTTCCCGACAATGATGCGCACATGTCTTAGGTCGGTACGGGCAAAAAGCTGAGCGAGCACCTGGTCGGCTTCTGCTTTAGTGTGACCATGGAGGTCAATCACTTGGTCTGGGGTGCGTGCGTACTTGTTCACTCGCCTATAGTACAAAAGATGGAGCGAAGTGTCGAAAAACACCCCATGGGAGGGGTGTTAAGTGTGCGCGAGCATATTGCGCACAGTACCATGCTCATCGATTGAATAATCCACGACCTGACCGACTGAAAAGGATGCAATCCATTCCTGATGATTCTCTTCGGTGACATTGCTTTCGGGAAGCAAGCACGCAAGAAGCACCGCATGGGGTTCCTTGGTGGCAACATCCTCAATCAGAAAGTATGCATGCCCAAAATACACATAACTGAGACACACTTTTCTGATGATGGCGTGTCCGCTTTTGGCGAAGAGGAGCATGTTTTACCTTACGCGTACGACTTCCTTCACCCTATCAAATGATGTCCATTTGTGAAGGAGCTCCAGGATGGGGTCAAAAAACACCCTGCCGTGTGGCGGGGTGTGTGAGTCAGTGCTGACGCGCGCGACGCAAATCTTCGAGTCGCGGATAGGGATAGGAAAGACAGAGGACTTCGGCAACCGTGCCATCATAGTGGACGGGAGGACGAGAGCCTACGGAGTGGATGTTCCACTCCAAACGAATCTCTCGACGCAGATCATCGCGCGTAC
>JACCDO011544444.1_pt1 | contig 11564 bp, 4 predicted proteins | sample 7446101 | NCBI WGS metagenome assembly JACCDO01 (sample SAMN15323440, study PRJNA562643) | freshwater metagenome | isolation source: river surface water | place: USA:Blue River Watershed | collected 2017-08-16
CTGATTGCCCTTGGCTCCCAGTGAAGGTCGGTTGTGTCCATCCAGATGCTCCGCACCCACAGATCCAAGGCGAAACAGTACCAGGGATTCAAGAGGCTGTGGATATTGTACTTAAATCTCATTATAAAATGATGCCGGACGTCCCCATTGTTGGCTGGGATGTGGCGTTCACCCCCGGTGGAATCTGCCTGCTGGAGGTCAACTTGTCGTGCAACTTCTTCAAAGGGACCTTTGACGTTCCGTACTACTACTGCCTCGTCGACAAATATTTCCAAGATTTGGAATTAGTCGACAAAGTAGCGACGCAATCGAACGAATCGGTGGAAAAGAACGCAAAAAAATCAAATTAGAAATTATTATTTATGTATTCACTGTGGTAACATTCTTGTAAGTAACAAAGTACAATTTGCGACAATAATTGGCGTGTTGGTTATTCCGTGAGTGAGTACACAAAGCAATTGCTCAGTATGTTCGCTTCCCAGGTCATCAATGTCTCCTGGGTCTTCAGGTCCTCCTTCGACGGTGGGATATTCAAGTATTGCAAGCATTTCACAGGTTCAAATGCGTCCTGATTGTTGATCGCAATCTCCGGAGTGACGTCAACACCCTCCTCCTTCTTTTCAATATCGCTGCCTTCAAGCAAGATATCAACCACATCTTTCTTTCCCTTTGCAGCGTTCTTGGCAGCAGCTGCTTCCTGCGCATTGGCCAGACTCCTGCTGATGATAATCGGATGGAGCATACTCTTGTCATACTTGATGCAGCACTTCGTGATGTCCGTCTTGGTGCGCGACATCCAATTGCCCAAGCTCTCCCGCAACGCATCAATCATGTGCCTCTCACCGATATGGCTGCTCTTGAGCTGGCTGTTGTTGTAGAGGACCAGGATGACCTTGAGGAACTTGACTGCTTGCTTTACCACTTGCTTCAGCGAAGGCCATTTGGACGTCTCAATCTTGGAGTGCAGAGTGTGCGTTATCCACCCCGTTTGGAAGGAGTTGTTATCTGCGATCGATGATGATTTATTTTCGGTGAATACAGCAATAGTGACGTCACACGCGCCTAGTCGCGCATGCTCTGGCTTGGATTTATAAGCATACAAATTGATGGGATACTCCTTCAGTATTAGCTGACTGATCAACCCAGTGATGATCAAGTCGCCGTAAGAACTGTATTTTCGTTCGTCGTGCCATAAATTCCAGGAATGATTTCTGCAATCAGCGCACTGTTCCACTGCTATGTACACGTCCAAATGCTCTGGATTAGAAGGCAGAAAGGGGATGTATTTAGCCGTGGGGAAATGCTGCGCTATTTTGTCTTGTTGACGTGATATTTCTCTCAATAACGGAGTCGGGGCGGATACGTCGTTCGATATTTCTGGCAAAACACCGATGACTGTGCATAACTTGTCATCCACCGCCTCACTGCTGTCTTGGAGAGGTGTGGACATGAATATAGGTTTAATATGCTCCACCTTGCGGATAGCGAAGGTGGCGGATGCTGCTGCGGGCTGCAAGGCAGGCGCGCTTTTTGATCTAGAAATATTCTTGCGGTTAGGTGATGCAGCGACAAAAGTCTCTTTTTCATCTCGATCCGACTCCATTACAGGCACTACTCTAGGAACAGGTATAGCTATACTGGCAGGGACTTCGGAGGGCAACGTCGACGCCATCGCAGATGATACCTTGCGACTACGATTACCAATGATATCTTCTACGAGCTTGGTTGCCTCCAACTTAGCGACCAGCAATGGGTCGGTTTGCACCGGACTGACGTTGATACTTTTCAGAAGAATCGTGTCAGCCATTTGCTGGAAGGAGGTCCGAGTGACCACGTCATCTTTCAGTAGTTCTTCTATGAAGTCAGGTTTTTTCACAACCTTTTCAGGTTTACTTTGTTTGGCCACCACGTTGGTCCGGCTGGCTGCGTCTGCTGTCACAACTTTAACTGTTTTCTTCTTTTGGCTGTAAACTTTGACAGGCTTCGTGTTAGTTGATGGACGAAAACCGCTTGGGTCTTCTTCAATGGAGTCAGCAATGACGCTAATATTGTTTCTAGCGTGCAAGTAATCATATAACTGTAGCTGAAGAGGTCCATTATTTCTATTTTCATACGCAATATCAATAGCTTTCTTGCCATCTAGGTCTAGTAGCGAGGCATCAAGACCCCTGTCTAGCAGCATTGTTGCCAGTTCGATGCTAGCGCCATAAGCGGCCACTAAGTGTAATAGACTCGACCCGCTATTATCGATTGCATTAATATTAGCGCCATTATTTAATAGTAGCGTGGCACACTTCACAGCATTCGTCTTACAACACCAATGTAATGGTGTCTCTAAATGACGGTTTTGAGCATTAGGGTTCGCCCCTTTGATTAGTAGAGCACGCGCTGATGCCACAATATCATTGTATACAACCGCGTGCAATATGGTGTTACCAAATGTTTTATCACACTTATTTACATCAAACTGATTAGAATCAATAACATACTGAATCAAACCTAAAATAATCATAATAATAAATATTTTTGCGCTCAATCAGTTTAATGTATTATAAATTATTCCAAGAACATACCTTGTGAAGCCCCGTAATTTTCTTCCATGGCCAGGAGGCACAAGTCCTGGATGATTTCAAAGACTTCGTCCAGACTAGAATCTGACGACCGCCTCGAGGCGCGCTGCAAAAGAGCTCGGATAGATGAAAGCGTCATTCTGGGCGTATTTTTCCTCACCCCTCAATCTTTTCTTTATTCGTGTTATTCTCTTCCTATATTTCTCTTCCTATATTTCTCTGCCTATTCTTATCCCCGTCCTTCTTTGCCTCTTTGCCGCGTTGCACTCTATTAGGCTGATACTACCTTCCTATACCTATGTCAAATGGGACGTTATTTTACTTTGTTAAACGTTTGTTTCAAAAAACACAAAAAGGGTGTGGATAATTGACATAAAAGTGTTGAGAAGTGGAAAAAGTAGACGACCAATGACGAAAAAAGTCGCGAATGCGCTGATTGCGGTGTGTGCCATCGCACTCCTCCTGTTCATCCGCTCGTTTCTAACGAGGAAAGAGTCCATGCATTTGATTAATCAGTTGGCTAGCAATCCGAATGGGCAACAGTACAATAATAAACGCAAAAAACTGCAGACAAAGAACGCTATTTTCCACGACGCACCTAACAATTTCCAGCAGTTAGAAAAAAATTCTATTCAATTGACATCTCCTCTAAGTACTTCAGATATTCAAATAACAATCGCCATAATATCGAATAATCGACTGGAATCACTGCGACGATTAATGCGTTCACTATCTGCTATGGTAAATCCAAGGAAAGTACAAATTAATGTAAAATTTTTATTAGAAGCTAGTTCCAGTAATCAATTAATTAATTTAGTGAAAAATTTTCGATGGCGATATGGTCATAAGACAGTAAACAAGCGAATAGAACAAGGAGGATTAATTAAATCCGTTAGTGAAGCATGGTTCCCTGCATCTGACCACGAATATGGGCTGCTTTTAGAAGATGACATCGAATTAAGTCCATACTCTATTATTTGGATCGAGAAAATATTATTAAAAGTGTTGTCTTCACCAATTACTTCAAAATCGGCGAGAATTATTGGAATAAGTTTATTTCAACCGACGGTTACGGAGACTAACAAAAATGAGTTGACGAGACGCAAACCGTTCCTGATTCGCAACATAACAAACGAGTTAGTAGGGGACCAAGACATGCCCTTCTTATTCCAGACTCCTTGCAGCTGGGGAGCCATTTATTTTCCAAATGCATGGTGCGCCTTTTTAAAATATTTACAGCAAAGGTTAACGGCTAAAAATGACGTGACCATCCCCGACAGTTACACGAATACGTGGCAGGGCAGCTGGAAGAAGTACTTGTTTGAGTTCATGTATTTCAAAGGTCTCTTTCTGGTATATCCTAACTTTCGAGGCGGTTATTCCCTCTCAACCAACCATCTAGAGGCAGGTGAGCATGTCAACGAGAATTTGAATAACTCTATAAACCAGAAGAAATATTACACGGTTCCATTGCTCACAAATGAATCATTGCTGCACGCCCTTGATGGGATGGACGTTAGTGACTTCCCTTGCATCGACATGTTCGGGTATCCTTACCTTGAGAAAGAACATTTGGAACGGGCAATTAATGGCTTCGCAGATGCGGACACTCCGCACGAAGAACACACCTTTATTCACTCCGTTAACGTCTCGTTATACCGATTCCAGCGCTCTATCCATCATCGTGTAAAGTATTCAGAAAAATACCACAGAAAAATGAAATGCAACGAGTATTTAGATTACTATGTAACAGGGAAAGGTCTGTTCGACAGCTCCTCCATCACCGTGATGATATCCAGCATGCATCGCTACAGCATTCTGCTGAAACAGATACAATACTACGCGTCATCGAGGCTTGTTTCAACCATAATCGTGACGTGTCATGACTTCAACTATCCAGTCCCGAGAGACACCATCATTGGCCACACACTCGTTTACTTCATTCGACCAGTATCGAATAGTTTGAACAACCGGTTCTTGATGGACCACCGTATCACGACCACCGCCGTGCTGCTCATTGACGACGATATCAAAGTGCACATCGACGACATTGAAGTGCTGTATACTGTGTGGCATAAGTATCCTAAATTTATTGTTGGCACTTTCCCGCGTTGGTTTGGAACCAGTTCGTCCAACAAGCTGTTTTACACCCCATTCGAGTTCAACCCCAAGTCAAAGATAGAGGTGGAATACGGTCTTATTCTGGCGAAAGTCATGCTTATTCATACGACGTACCTGTTCGAGTACTGCTGCGGCAATGAAGATGAGATGAGCAATGACGATCATGGCGCCATGCTGAACACCGTGTCGAGTCTGACGAACTGCGAGGATATTTTCATGAATGGAATTATTACTAACAATATTTTTCACGCCAAGGAGAGCGCAGTATTGGCAGTGAAACCGCTACATTACGTTGGGGATTATAGTGTTTCCAGCGGACTACAAGGCAAAAATACAAAGTCTACGAATGAAATCAGATCAGATTGCTTGAATTATGCGCACGACATCGTCCTGAAGTACGCCAAGAGAAAGCTTCCGCTGCAGACAAAAATAGTGATCCCTACGCTCGATCACGATGGCAATATACACCTAGCCGTAACTAGCAACGACTCATACCATAAGAGAAGCACGGTTAGCTGTTATGCGAGGGATAGCGACTCCTCTAGTAGCAAGTATTGCTCCTGGAAAACGAACACAAGCGTAATTACCCACACTTTTGTTTGGCAATAGTAAGCTTTTATATCTTCTGTCTTTATAACCAACATATCACATGCTTTGGTCGGATTCTCTGCGAAATACTCACCAAACTGGGTCGAGATAGCGGTTGGTATGTCGGCGGGCTTCTTCATCATCGAAGGGCAGCCAGTACTCGCTCACTTGATCATCAAACACAAAAGGGCTTTCTCTTCCTGATCGACACCTACTCCACACCCCTTGCCTAAAATTTGGAAAAAAAAGGAGGATCGGAAGCGGAGAAGTAGAAGAGACAGGGATGTTGACGGAGCTGATAGTGCTGCACCGAGGCCTCGGATGTAACGACGAGAATGCATCCGACAGCGAGCAGGCGGAGAAAATTCTTTACTATTATCCTTCGAATAATTCAGTTGACCGATTAAAACGTTTGAATATGTTGGAAGGTTTATTGGATTTTACAAGTCAATTTGTTCGTAATGGACACATCGAAACGGTCCTGATGAAGCGATCAACTATTGGATTTTTGTTAATGGAAGAAAATATTTGGATGATCGCTACTTATGATAATACAAAGGCAGTTAGTGACGGTAGTGATGAAATTGACAGCAAACAAGGAGTGTATACTCCAAATCCTGCTGGATTAACAGATATTATGACCCGAATGTATAGACTATTTACTACATTTCACGGTAATATTAGCGATATAATCAACAAGAAACCAACTAATCTTGACACTATTGAAGAGATTAAACAAGTAAGGAAAAGTATCCGTAAATTAAAGTTACGAGAAATGCAAGAGGATCAAGACTACAATACTATACGCAACGATGAAGGGAACATGGACGAAGATCGGATCGGCATTAAAGCAAATGTCAAAACCTTACAAGAATTAGACAATGAACGTGAACAGACTAAAGCAGCCATCACGGAGCAAGAGACGAAGTTACTAGCGTTGATAGAGTCTCCTGACTATCCATTACCCTTTCTGAACCAGCTCTTTAGCACGTTTATTCCCTGGTATATCGCTTGCGGCGAGGTCATCGCTCCGTCATTGTTGCACGGAATGGGTGGGATCAACTACTACCCAGTAGGTCATCCTACATTCCAATATCTGCTACGTTTACGCCAGGCAATTTACGAAAGCAGCAAGAAGCTCAGCGATAAATGCATCATTATAAGCAACGGATTTGTGATCTGGTCCGACATTGACGACGAAACGACGTTTCTTATCTATGAGTACATCAAGCTGCACGAGTTCGCGCATCTACGGCAAACGTTGAAGAATAAATTTGATCAAAAAATAAATTCAAATAGTCCCAAGAACAAGGAAGAAATACTATTGAAACTGGCCACCGGCATCAGCCAGGAGGAGATGCTGCTCAAGTTAGAAGAAGAATGGTACAACGACGTCATGCTCGAGAAAGGGTTTCTAAACGATAAGTGGGATTGCATTGACCTAGAAGACGAGATTGGAGCGATTATTACGGACCACAACAGCAACCCTGACGTTGCTGTCACGCCTAGTGATATATCCTTCATGTCGCCTGCTTCCACGGATCGAATATGGCGACCTAGTATATACTCCCACGATGTAACGGACAAAAATAGCTCTGGGTTATCATCTGATTTTAGATTAACTATGGGGAAAATGGTCCTGCAAAGTCAAGCAATCATCTACAAGCAGCACAAGACCACCGTGGTGATGCTGCTGCCGCACGAAGGAGGCGCCATCAACCAGGCAACACTGCAGTTCTACGGGACCATTCAAGTATCAATTACATCGGATATTGCAAATTTAAATAATTGTATCAACGGAAACTATGATTCTCTTGATATCAAGAGCGGCGGCGTAGGTGTGAACGACAGAGCAGAGAGGAGGCGAAGCATGATACCGGCTGAGAACACTCGACTTATTTATTTTAATAAGGTAAATCGAGCGATCAAGTTAGTAGATATCCACCGGTTCAAGGTAGAGCCGCTGTCAGTGTGGCCGCAGCAATTAGTGCGGAGTCTGAAGAGCAACTCGACGAGCAACTCGTTGTACACATTGCTAAGCGATTCCCGACCCAAATTCCCTCATTCACCGTCATTAATATCATCCAAATTAGAAATAAACATCCTCCGGGCGCTTAACAACATCCGCGAGTCCTTGGCTGGGGACCAGACCACCCGCTTAGCAGAGGCTTGTATCAAAGTAAGTAATACATATCACGGCGGGGTGTGGGTCATAGGCAAGAAGCTGGGTAGCCGTTACTTGTTCATGATCATAGAGGGAAGAAGTAACTTTGCTGACGCATACGACCAACTGCTCCATACCACTGGACCGGACGGGATATTGAGCGCCATCATCATTAATTAACTTAATTACGATACAGATATACAGGTCATTAAATAGGGAGTAGGCGGGTGAGTTTGTAATCGAGATGCACATACTTTTATTGTTTTGTAATAAATAATTCCATTGTTAAATCATAAAATATTTGAATGTTCCACGCGCTACATGTCAACGACGTCAGCATCAAAGGCAAGAACTGCAGGTTGTTTGCTAAGTAAGGCACGTTGGGACGGACTACCGCGACGAAAAGAAAGCATCCTGAACAAGTGAGTGAGTGAGTGATTAAGGCTGAGTAGTGATGGGAGTAATGATGGTGGTACCTAGGACACTTAGCAATAGCGCATAGTCCAAAAGGGTGGTGAAATCGACATCCAAGACAAGGACGCAGCAATAAGTGTACGCGACCGCGAGCAACGACTTGATTACTAACTCATTAACGCCCTCAAATAGCGGGAAAAGGCTGAATACTCCCACTATAAGCATTCTGACGTAGATGTGCGCCAACCGCTTGCTGCTGCACGCTACCAGCCCCAACAGCAACAAAGGAACCAAAATAGCCTTCTCGTGCACGTGGTAACCGAATAAAAAGGACGTGAACGAGCAATACAGAACCATTTTCACCAGGCTATTGGACCGACTTGAATGCGAGCACAAGTAGTAAAGCGACGGAACGATGAATAGTATATTCAACACCAGCGTGGTGACAGGGGTGATGGTTACCAAGTACTGTGTTGGATACTCACCGATGATCCCCGACGTTGTTTTGCTATTGTTGTTTTTCATGACTATGGAAATGACTTTGTCAACGAAGTAGTACATCGCCCACACATTTGGCGCCCAGTAAGCATGCAATAGTCCTCGTCCAAAGGGGAATAACTGTCGAAATATTTGCTGAATCATATCGAAATCGAGCGCGTAACTGTTCGGCAGTAACACAAACGGAGCAAATGCAAGTGCCAGGTTAGCGATTGCAATTATACCAAGAATCAACACCCTTACCACGTCTCTCCCACGGTCGCAATGCTGCAGTATGAGGTAGAAGCCAATTGCGGGGGCGACGTACACAAAGAGATGCTTCATAAGCACGAGTATGGAGTAATACACCGCCATTTTCCAATATTGCTTCCTGTTTCCACAGTCAATACATAAGATCAGGATGCCCAATAGCAAGCCGTTGTACTGGAAGTGAATATGGTCGACCAACAGCAGCGCGGCATTGAATACTACCAGAATGTAACTGATTATCGCTTTATTATTACTATGCGAATAAGCATAATTGACATAGCTGTAGGTCGCATATAACAGCACCAAGTCGCTGACAATAACGGAGAGTCGCAGATACAGCAACGCACTTGAGCTGGCAAATGGCGCGGCTTGTAATACAAGAATAGTTTCATCATAATAATGAGCAAAATACGACAGAATTTTTTCAAAATATGCAAAATAAGGTGGATAATCAAGAGTCCATATCGACGTTTTGTCGTAATACCATTGTCTCAACGGTAAATGGTGAGTTATTGCCATCCAATTGCGATGCACTTCTAAGTCCGTAGAATGGTACAGAGGAAATGACATTAACAGCTTTAGCAACGACACACCCAGCGATAAAAGCATAAATACAAGACGATTATTTGCCTCCTGCTGAGCCACGGGCACATCCATACTTTCTTCACTTATTGGCTTCAATTCTAAAGGGGAAGACGGAGACTTCACGGGTTGTTCGTCTTCTTGTGCTACTTTGGTGGTGGACTGCACCACATTATCATATTTTAAATCATGTTCCGGCTGACAAATGGCAATTGTATCACAAATAACATTTCCTACGTTATCGCCATGTGTGTCATCGTTACAATTCTTTGAGGAGATGGCTAATGCATCGGCCACTTTAATTTTATCTGGTTCATGAAAAAATAGAAAAACTATATTTTTATCTACAATTTTTATTGCAAACTTGGGCTTCGGTTTGAATATGAAATCATTTAAATCGTTTCCAGTAACTTCCGTGATAATATGCTGGGATGTGACTTTCAACGTCAACACAATGTCACTTTTCACCAAATCTCCATTTTTATTAAATTTAAATTTATTTATTTGTAACAAGCGACTCTCCTCATCTATTTTATATACTGTAGCATGATGATATGCAAAGACGCTACTAACATTGCAAGCAACTCGCAAAGAACATAATATTTCATGATTTTCCTCTTGAACTTTTTTACTATTAAATGGTGATAATTTTTGTACATATTTCCACATCGAATTGCTATAATTTTTCTTGGGACTGGCAGTTATCGACTGATCGACTTCCTTCTCGCTCGTCGAAGCGGCAACGAAGGAAGACGAGGATGACATCGTCAATCTTTTTTTGAAGAGAAAAATTTAGATATATAGGGTGTGGAGTTATAAGATAAAAGAGGAAGAAGAAAAGTAATAAATAAAGTCAAATTCGATCAAATAACCGAATCAAGAAGCAGCAAACTTTAAAGTTTTACTTTCGTTTTAATTGATTCATGGTTCCGATCACGTTATTCATCTCGAACTTGTTGTATTTTAAACGTTCTGTGCCAGCACACATTATGAACCGTGCATCATGACATCAGTTGGGTTCTAAAACTATTAGGTACGATAGCATTGATCTTACATCAGTGTTGCAAAAGCTCTATTTGTATTCAATTTCAAATTTTAAACAATTCCAAAAAGACCTGGTTCCATACCACATTTTTTTTTAAAAATGCAATTCTAGCCGCGAATTCAAACCCATTAAGCTGAACGAATTTGTTTCAAACGAATACGACAGAATCATATGGTTGCACTAGTAAGTCAGAGCTTTCTATTGGCTGGGCTGCGAGCTGGTTGAGATGGAAATCTTCCTTCCCTGTTCGTCTATCGGTTAGGATATGCGCCTCTCACGCGCGTGGGCCGGGTTCAACTCCCGGACAGGGAATCGCTTTTTTTGCCCGGGGAGAGTGTCAACCACCCAGTGGTTTTTTTCCCTGTTCTCTTTTCAAAAGTACGAATTTGTATCAATGAAAAGGAGAGTACGAGCTCCTAGCAATTTTATTTCCTCGAGATTTGGCACTTTTCGTCTTTCTGTCGATAGTAATTTTTGTGTCCAAGTTTTTGAAGATTATCCTCTTTACACGGTCTAGACTGAATTCTTTCTTCATTTTATTGTTTGTGTGTATTTCATCATGAAAATTTTCAATTTATTATAATATTTATAGATATACATGCTCATGGATGTGGATTTAAAAAAATCTGATTTTTCTTTCTTTTTTTATAACAAAATATTTATGTTATTCCTCGTGTTGCTTATCTCGTTCTTCCTGCCCATAGCCACTACCAGCACCGCGATGTCATCATCATTGCTGACGCCACTGATAAATATTTTCAACTATTCGACTATAAAAGAATTTAGCAAAAGTATTGTTCCAATATTGACTAATAGTTTGCATAAAGGTCAAAATGGTAAGATTGGAGTGATTGGCGGCTCAATTGATTACACCGGCGCACCTTATTATTCGGGCATGTCAGCGCTAAGATTCGGAGGTGATTTATCTATGATATACTCTTCTGAATCAGCAGCAATACCTATTAAATCATATTCTCCAGAACTTATTGTAACACCATTTTATTCCGAAAGTGTTATTTCATCATCAAATGTTAATGATTGTGCTAATATTGTTATAAATCAATTTAGTAAATTAAATTCATTAATTATTGGTCCAGGTCTTGGTAGAAATCCACTTGTATATGACATCATCACCATAATATTGAAGGAAGCAATAAAGAGAGAAATCCCACTGATAATTGATGCTGATGGATTGCATTACTTGACAGTTAACGACAATTTACAATTAATTAACGGTTACGGGAAATGTATATTAACACCGAATCAAGTAGAATTTAATCGTTTAATTGCGAGTAGTAAGTGCTTAATGAATTCCTGCAATCAGGATGTTTAC
>JACCDO011779675.1_pt1 | contig 11564 bp, 10 predicted proteins | sample 7446101 | NCBI WGS metagenome assembly JACCDO01 (sample SAMN15323440, study PRJNA562643) | freshwater metagenome | isolation source: river surface water | place: USA:Blue River Watershed | collected 2017-08-16
AGTGCGGTGAGCCGATTGGCCTTGTCTGAACTCAGTTTTCCCTTCTCGACCAGGGTCGAGATCTCCTTGTGCACGTACCCGACACCCTTGTCGACGCGCTCCTGGTCGAGGTCGGTCATGACGACCGGCACCTCGAGCCTGCGTGCGAACAAGAGGGCGAGCTGACTGGCCATTAGTCCGGCACCGACAATGCCGACCTTGGTCACCGGGCGTGCCAAGGCTTTGTCGGGAGCCCCGGCGGGCCGCTTCGCGCGCTTCTGCACGAGGTTGAATGAGTACAGGGATGCGCGCACGGCGTCGCTCATGACGAGATCGGCCAGTGCTTCGTCCTCGGCAGCGAATCCCTCATCTCGCGTGCGCGACTTCGCGCCTGCTACGAGGTCGAGTGCGCGATAGGGAGCAGCAAGAGCCCCATGGAATCGCGAGTCGAGCTGCGCCTTTGCGCCCCCGATGATCATGTCCCACATGCCGTGATTGGGCTCTTGGCGCTTGACGATGATGTCACCCTTGAGGACCTTGGCGGCCCAGAGCATGGACTGCTCCAGGAAGTCAGCCGGCTCGAACAGGGCATCGGCAATGCCCAGGCGCTTGGCATCTGCAGGCTTCATCTGCTTGTTCATGGTCAGTGCATTGGTGAGGATCACCTCGAGCGCGTCGATCGGCCCGACGAGATTCGGCAGGAGGTACGCCCCGCCCCAGCCCGGAATGATGCCGAGGAACACCTCGGGAAGCGAGAGTGCTGCCGCCCCGGTCGAGACCGTGCGATAGGTGCAGTGCAGCGCGATTTCCAGGCCGCCACCCATGGCAGCGCCATTGACGAAAGCGAAGCTGGGAACGGCGAGCTCGCCGAGACGGCGGAAGGCGTCATGGCCGGCACGGCCAACGGCGAGTGCCTCCTCACGTGTCGTGATCATCGCCATCGCGGACAGGTCTGCACCGACTGCGAAGATGAACGGCTTGCCCGTAAGGCCGACCGCGACGATGTCGTCCATCGACTGCACCTGGTCGATGGCGGCGTTGAGCTCGATCAGGCCCTGGGCGCCGAAGGTCGTCGGACGCGTGTGATCGAGGTCATTGTCGAGTGTGATCAGTGCCATCCGACCGGCATCGAGAGGAAGATCGAAGACGCGCACGCGGGCATGGGTGACGACCTCGGTCGGCACACTCTCTGCCCGAACTGTGTTGTCGCTCATCACTTGCTCCCTGCGTAGTTGACGTTCTCCCAGATCACGGTGCCACCCATGCCCAAGCCGATGCACATCGTGGTGAGTCCGTAGCGGGCCGACGGATTCATCTCGAAATCCTTGGCAAGGTAAGACATGAGGCGAATACCGCTGGAGGCCAGCGGATGACCCACAGCGATTGCTCCGCCAAGCGGATTCACCCGGGGATCCTCATCATCGATGCCAAAGTGGTCGGTGAAGGCGAGTACCTGAACGGCGAAGGCCTCGTTGATCTCGAAGAGGTCTATGTCGGTGATGGACAGGCCAGAACGCTGAAGTGCCTTCTCAGTACTGGGTACTGGGCCCACACCCATGATCTCGGGTGCAACTCCGGCAAATGCGTAGCCCACCATGCGCATCTTCTTCGTGAGTCCGAGCTCGTCGGCTCTTTCCTCGGAGGCGATGATCGCAGCGGTGGCTCCATCGTTGAGTCCTGAGCTATTTCCTGCGGTGACTCGACCATGGGGTCGGAAGGGGGTCTTGAGGCCTGCGAGGCCCTCCAGTGTCGTTTCCGGTCGTGGTCCCTCGTCAACACTGACCAGGCTCCACCCCTCGCCCGAGGGGACGGCCACCGGGACGATGTCGGGCTGCAGATGGCCGGCGGCGTAGGCGGCCGCTGTCTTGCGCTGCGAGGCCATGGCGTAGCGATCAGCCCGTTCCTTGGTGATCTGCGGGTATCGATCATGGATGTTCTCGGCGGTCTTGCCCATGACGAGTGCATCAGTGTCGACGAGCCGCTCCGCCACGAATCGCGGATTCGGGTCAATGCCCTCTCCCATGGGATGACGGCTCATGTGCTCGACGCCGCCGGCGAGGGCGATGTCCAGGGCGCCGGCCATGATCCCTGCCGAGAGCGTGGTCACCGCAGTCATGGCACCTGCGCACATGCGATCGACCGAATAGCCAGGAACGGAGGAGGGGAGTCCGGCCAGGATGCCCGCAGACCGACCCAGGGTCAGGCCCTGGTCGCCGATCTGAGTCGTGGCAGCGACCGCGACGTCATCGATGGCATCAGGCGGCAGGGCGGGATTCCTTCGGAGGATCTCGCGGAAGCTCTTGACCACGAGGTCATCGGCACGGGTGGACGCGTACGCGCCCCCGGCCTTGGCAAAAGGGGTTCTGACCCCATCGACGAACACGACCTCGCGGACACTGCGCCCCATGATTCCTCACCCATCTCGCGGTTATTACCGACGGGTAACAAACTAGCACGCCGTGAGCGCCCCTGCCTACGAATCAGGCAGCGTGCCGGCCCAGGCATGCGCCAACGAGGCGGAGATCAGTTCGGCCTGCCAGGGGCGGGCGCCCGCGTTCACGAGTGCTGCCGCAATGGCTGTGGCGGAGAGCTCACCGGGCGGCTCCCAGCACAGCCGACGGAGGAGCTCAGGAGTGATGATGTTCTCGGCGGGTAGGTCGCGTGTCTCGCTGATACCGCTCACGATTGCCTTAGCCGCCTCAAGGCGGTCGAAGGCGTCAGGATTCTTGTCGGCCCAGGCACGAGGCGGCGGGGGACCGGTGGGCGCCAGGGAGATCACCGGAAGGTCGACATCCGCCAGTGCGTAAGCACGCTCGATTGCGGTCCACCAGGTCATGCGCCGACGCTGCTGCCCTCGGCCACTGAACGCAGGAAGTGCGCTGAGCTCGTCAACCGTCTTCGGCATGGCTACCGCTGCAGCCACGATGGCCGCGTCAGGAAGTATCCGACCCGTGGCGATATCCGAACGGGTAGCCACTCGATCGCGTTCGCGCCACAGCTCGCGCACCACTGCGAGGTTTCTTGCCTTGCGAACTCCATGAATTCCGCTCGTCTTGCGCCAGGCATCTTCGCCGCGCTCTCGCGGGCGAAAGTCGAGCAGTGCGGTGAACTCCTGCTCAGCCCACTCCCACTTGCCATCGGCAATGAGCGCGGTGAGCAATGCCTCGCGAAGCTCGATCAGAAACTCGACATCCAGCACGGCGTATCGAAGTTGATTGGCCGCAAGCGGGCGCACCGACCAGTCGGCGGCACCGTGGCCCTTCTCGAGGACATGGCCGAGTTCACTGCGCACCAGCGCCCCGAGGTTCACTCGCTCGCGCCCCAGTAGTCGGCCGGCGAGTTCGGTGTCGAACAGTGATGACGGAATCAGTCCTACTTCAGCAAGGCAGGGGAGATCCTGGGTCGCGGCGTGCAGGATCCATTCCACCCCCACAGTTGCCTCGGCGATCGAGGAAAGATCCGGTACGGCAATGGGATCAATGAGCGCGCTGCCCGCCCCTTCCCGGCGAAGCTGGATGAGGTAGGCGCGTTGGCTATAGCGATACCCCGAGGCACGCTCGGCATCGACTGCGAGTGGTCCGTTGCCCTGCACCAGGAGATCGGCATAGGCCTGCAAGGCCGCCGGTGTGGTGATGACCTCGGGTACTCCCTCGCGCGGCTCGGCGGGAGCCGGTTCCGGTTCCACGGGATTCTCGACCTGGATGTCGACGGATTCGCTCATCAGGCGCGGGTGCGGCGGCGTGCACTGCCGACATGCGAGACGCCTGCGGGAATCGGGGCGAGGCCGGCTGCCTGTGCCATGACATCGATCCACGCATGCACGTGACGATCCATGGTCTCGGGCACGGAGAGTCCCTCGCACTCGAGAGGCGTCCACGATGCCCTGATCTCGACGAAGGACTCCGATGGCCGATCCGACATAGACCCGAAGGACGCACCGGAGGTCACCGTGATGGTTCCGCCAACATGTGTCCCGACGGCACCGGCACCGGCCATCGCATCGACCAGCCAGGTCCAGGCCACCTCCTGAAGCATCGGATCAGTGGCTACGTCGTGCTCGAGTTCTGCACGGGCGAACACGACAGCCCGGAAGGTTCCGTCCCACTCGTCGACACCGTCCGGGTCATGCAGCAGCACGAATCGGCCCGAGGCGCGATCGTCATCAAGATCGGCCATTTCCGCAGTGATGGCCACGGCATGAGGGGCTAGGCGCTGCGGGGCGGGGCCTTCCTCGACCACGAATTCGGGGCGGATCGACGCCGCTCGAACGCTGGCCAGGGCGTCAGTGAAGGCATGGGCCGTAGCGTCGATGGGTCTCACCTTTGCAGGCTATTCGGCGCGGGGGCATCGGCGGCGGACTGACGCGCCGTTGCGGTGGTCGCGATGGTCCGAGACCCGCCGCGGGAAACCCTAGGCTGATCGGATGGCCGCGCTGCTCTCCTTGCTCTCCGCGTTGATGTGGGGCTCGGCCGACTTCCTCGGTGGGGTAACCGCGCGGCGGCGATCGGCGGTCGCCTTGTACCTCGGCTCCCAGGCCTTCGGATTCCTGGTGCTCCTGGCCGTGGTGCTGATTCGCGGGGACTGGCACGCTTCGCTCGGATATCTCGGGTGGGGAATCGCACTCGGCATTGCGGGTCTGATCTCCATGGTGGCCTTCTATCGAGCACTCGCGATGGGCCCCATGGGACTCGTGTCACCCCTCGTTGCCGTGGCGGTCGTCGTGCCGGTGGTCGTGGGCTTCATCTCCGGCGAGATTCCGAATGCGATGGAGATCGCCGGGATTGCCATCGCGTTCGTCGGAGTACTGCTGGCGAGCGGTCCGGAGCTCACAGGCGCCGCGAGCATGCGACCGCTCGCGTACACCGCGGTCGCTGCCGCGGGTTTCGGATTCCTGTATGTCGGGATGGCAAAGGGCAGCGAAAGTAGTCCGTCGATGACGATGCTCACCTATCGAGCGGTATCGGTCGTCATTCTCCTGATAGTTCTCGTCGTCGTCCGTAATTCGGGAGGGATTGAACGCGCCGATATTCCGGTTCTCGCAGCGATCGGCATACTCGATGCGACCGCAAATCTTCTCTTCGGCTTCGCGAGCACGCTCGGCTTGCTGACCACGACCTCCGTGCTGAGTTCGCTCTACCCGGTCGTCACTGCCGTACTTGCCGCGGTCTTCTTGCGCGAGAGGCTCAGGCCGATCCAGTACCTGGGCGTGACTGTTGCGATGGTCGGCGTGGTGTTGCTCACTGCCGGTGGAGCGTGATCACTCGGCTTCGGGCGCAAACCTCACGCTGATGGAGTTGATGCAATACCGCTGATCGGTGGGAGTCCCGTAGCCCTCACCTTCGAACACGTGGCCGAGATGACCTCCGCAGGAAGCGCAGCGCACCTCAGTGCGTACCCGGCCGAGTGAGGCATCCTCTAGGTAGAGCACCGAGTCGCCGGCCAGTGGCGAGTAGAAGCTCGGCCAGCCGCAGTGCGAATCGAATTTCGTGGTGCTCTCGAAGAGGGGTGCACCGCACGCGCGGCATGAGTAGGTGCCGACGGCCTCGGTGTCGGTGTACTCGCCGACAAAAGGCGCCTCGGTTCCGGCCTCGCGCAGGACGTGATACTCCAAGGGGCTCAGCTGCGCGCGCCATTCCTCCTCAGTGCGTGCAACCTCGTAAGCGGTGCCGTCAGGGCGTGTCGCGCCTGCTCGTGCGGGAGTGTCATGTGCCATGCACCAAGGCTAGGCCCAAAGTGCGAATCGGTCAGCGCGCCGCGTATCCGGGGGACGACTCGACTGGGACTATGGGGGTACTACTGCATGTCGAAAGGTGGGCCGGAAGTGAGCGAGATCCTCGATACCAGGGGTTCCTGGCTGAGCCATGAGGAACTCGAGTCCGCCCGCGAACGGCTGCCGATTGTGTATGTCGATGCGGTGCCCGTGCGCACGGACTCCCAGGGCCAGGTCATCTCCATCGGACTGCTTCTGCGCGGCATGCCCGATGGCAGCATCTCCCGCGCGATCGTCTCGGGTCGAGTGATGTACGGGGAGCGCATCCGCGATGCGCTCGTGCGACACCTCGAGAAGGATCTCGGGCCCGTGGCACTTCCGCGGATTCCCGCGTCACCTCAGCCTTTTACCGTGGTCGAGTACTTTCCGGACCCGGAAGTGACCGGATTCCACGACCCCAGGCAGCACGCCGTGTCGCTGGCCTTCATCGTTCCCTGCGGCGGCGATTGCTCGCCCTCCCAGGATGCACTCGACCTGGTGTGGGTCTCGCCCATGGAGGTCACCACGCCTGACTTCGAGCTCGAGATGTCCGGCGGGCAGGGACGCCTGGTGCGCATGGCCCTGGCGCATTGCGGCCTGCTGCCCTAGATCAGGCTCCGCGGGGCGGGAAACTCGCCGCTCGCTTCTCGCCCTTTGCCGCAAGCGCTTCGGCAAGATCAGGCAACCCGAACGACACCTTCATCATGGCGAGGGACTCATCGACGGCATGAGGCAATGACTGGTCGGCAACGCGCAGCAACTGGCCCTTCATGGAGGCCATGGCCGCGGGAGAGCAGTTGTCCGCGAGATCGCGCGCGATCTCCATCGCGCGCGCCAGCGGATCATCGGCGATCTCGTTCACGAGCCCGATACGAAGGGCTTCGGAAGCGTCGATGGCACGACCGCTGAGAAGGAGTTCGGTCGCATTCCCGTAGCCGACCAGTCGCGGAAGCAGCCAGGCGATGCCGTACTCGGCCACAAGTCCGAGGCGACTGAAGGTGGTGCCCATGCGCACGCCGGACCCGATGATGCGAATATCCGCGCAGGTGGCGAGAACGAAGCCGATCCCCGCGCAGGCTCCGTTGATAGCGGTGACGACCGGAGTTCCGATCATCAGCGCGCGGAAGGGAAGAGTCTCGACCGACTGCTCGTCGACGTACTTATTGAGACCCTCGGTGCCCTCCGCGAGCACGGAGAGGTCAGCGCCGGCACAGAATCCCTTGCCGGCCCCTGTCACCACGATGACTCGGACGTCACGATCGCCATCGGCGCGCTGTAGAAGCTCGGCATATCGCTCTCCCATTCCAGGGAGCATGGCGTTCATGCGGTCGGGGCGATTGAGCGTGATGGTCGCAATGCCATCGGCCACGGAGTACAGGATTTCGTCGGTCATGGGGCGAGTCTGGCATCCGTGCGGCCCCTCATGAAGCGGGATCCCTGTGACCTTCCCCTCGCGCCCCGTCAGGATCGCCCTCGTGCCGAGTATGAATCCTCAAGGAGATCTGAGAGGCTGGCCAGGTGACTGCCCTCGCTGATGATGTCCGTACCCAGAACCTCCTGCGCGACCTGGAGCCCGTGGTCGAGACCGAGCTCAACCGCCACCTGTCGATGGCCAAGGAATGGTTCCCGCACGAGTACGTGCCGTGGGATGAAGGAGTCAACTTCAGCGGGGTACTCGAGGGCAAGGACTGGACCCCGGAGGAGCAGCGATTCAGCGAGGCTGCCCGAACGAGCCTGGTGATCAACCTGCTGACCGAAGACAACCTTCCGAGCTATCACCGTGAGATCTCGACCTACCTTGGCCGTGATGGTGTCTGGGGTGAGTGGATTGGTCGATGGACTGCCGAGGAGGGGAGGCATGGTATTGCCATCCGTGACTACCTGACGGTGACCCGATCAGTCGACCCTGTCGCGCTTGAGCGTGCTCGCATGGCCCACATGACTGAGGGTTTCGACGCCATTCATCCGGGTGCGATCTCCGGCCTCGCATACGTGTCCTTTCAGGAGCTGGCCACGCGCGTGTCCCATCGCAATACCGGCGCGGCCACGGGTGATCCCATTGCCGAGCAGCTCTTCGCGCGCATCGCGACAGACGAGAACCTGCACATGGTGTTCTACCGCAATGTCATGGAGGCCATCTTCGAGCTCGAGCCCGATCAGGCGATGGTCGCCGTGCTGAACAACGTGCGTGACTTCGCGATGCCCGGCCATGGAATCGAAGGATTCGGTCGTAAGGCAGTCGAGATCGCGGTCGCCGGTATTTACGATCTTCGCCAGCACAAGGACGACGTCGTCATGCCCGTATTGCGTAAGTGGCGGGTATTCGAGCGCGAGGACTTCAGCTCCGAGGGTGAGCGTGCGCGCGATGAGCTCGCCGGGATTCTCGAGGAACTTGAGGTGGGTGCGACGCGGTTCGAGGAACGTCGCGATGCGCTGCGTGCGCGGCTTGCTTCCCGCGACGCCTGAACGCAGTGGCAAGAGCCAAATGAGCGGGACTTCCTGACGTGAGCGTTGCCGTAGAGGGCTCGGGCCCGATTCGACGTCGATACCGGCCGGAGATCGAAGGCCTGCGCGCGGTGGCGGCGTTCCTCGTCGTGATCTACCACGTATTCATTGGGCGGGTTTCCGGAGGCGTCGACGTCTTCTTCGTCGTGGCCGGGTTCCTGATCACGTTGATCCTTGTCGATCAAGTTCTCGTGCGCGGCCGTGTGGAACCAGGTCGTTACTTCTCGCGCCTCGCCTCTCGGCTTCTGCCGATGTCGATTCTCGTGCTCATCGTCGTGTCTGCGGCAATCGTCGTTCTGGCGCCACTGTGGTACCAGCCACCCTGGATGCGACAGGTCGGCTGGTCGGCGCTGTATCTCGAGAACTGGTCGCTGGCAGGCGAATCGGTGGAGTACCTGAACAAGGCGGCGCCCGCGAGTCCGGTGCAGCAGTTCTGGGCCCTCTCGATTCAGGGGCAGTTCTACGTCCTCTGGATCCTGCTGTTCGCGTGTGCCGTAATCCTCGCTCGACGACTGACCAGGATCTCCTTCACCCGCATCATCACCGTCATGCTCGCGCTCGCCTTCGCATTGTCGCTGGTCTACTCGGTGCAGAGTGAACTGGCCGGATCCTTGAGCGCGTATTTCCACACGGGAACGCGGGTCTGGGAGTTCGCGGCAGGAGGGCTTCTCGCCCTTGCTGTCATGGGCGGTCGAAGATTCGCGAATGCCTTCGCTGTGCCGGCCGGCTGGCTCGGCCTTGCGCTACTTCTGACCTGCGGCGTGATGATCGGTGCTCCGTCCAACTTCCCTGGCTGGGCGGCCTTGTGGCCGGTGGCGGGGGCTGTCCTGATCCTGATGAGCGGCGATGCGCGAACACCGTCACGGCTGTCAGTCACTCGAGTGCTGGGCAGTCGGCCGCTGGTCTGGGCTGGCGCCTTCAGCTATGCCTTGTACCTGTGGCACTGGCCCATTCTCGTGTTCTACCGAATCCGTTCCGGAACGTACGCGGTGACCGCACTCCCGGGAATCCTCATCATTGCCTCGGCTGTCGTGCTGGCATACGTGACCACGAGACTGCTCGACCGGGGGGTGCGTGATCGTGTGCTTGCGGCCTGGAGTGCGCGACGCGTTCTCGTCATCGGTGGACTCACTCTGGGAAGTCTGGCGACGATTGCCTTCTTTATCGGCTGGGCGCGATCGAATCAGCTTGTCGCTGAGGTGGGAGAGCCGCGTTCCGCATACGTCACGAATCTTGCGTCGGCTCGAGAGGATTATCCGCTCGTGTACCGCAATGAGTGCGTGCAGGATCTGACGGACTCGGAGGTGACCCTGTGCGAGGGAGGCGACCCGAACGGCACGCACACGGCGATGCTCATCGGCGGGAGTCACACCGCGCATTGGTTTCCGGCGTTTGACATCATCGCGAAAGAGCGCGGGTGGAAGCTGGTCACCGCGCTCAAGGATGCCTGCCGATTCACCAGGGTTGAGGACGAATCGGTCATTGGTGGCCCTTCGTGTTCGCAGTGGAATGACTCCCTGATGCAGCAGCTCATAGCGGCGCCACCTGACCTCGTGATCACCACGTCCACAGTGAGCGATGGCGGGGGAGAGTTCACTCCGGAGGGGTATGTGGATCAATGGAGAATCCTCCAGGGTCTCGGGGTCGACGTGCTCGGAATTCGCGATACGCCGAGGTGGATGCGAGACCCTGTCGACTGTCTGTGGGCGCACGCAGGCGAGAGTCAGGTGTGCACGGTGCCTCGCTCCCAGTCTCTTGCCGATCAGGATCCTGCCGCCAGGCGCACTGATCTACCGTCAAATGTGACTTTGATCGACGTCGATCAGTACATCTGCGACGGTGAACTGTGCCCGGCAGCGAGTGATGATCTCGTCGTGTACTGGGATCTCTCTCATCTGTCTGCCACTTTTGCAGCGAGCCTTGCCGACGAGATCAGCGCACAGCTTCCGCTCAAGTATGGATGATCGGCGCGGCAGACCGATGCGTTGCCTGCCTGTCGAGATGATTCGCGCATGAGCGAAGTGTCACCCACGTCGACCGAACCGACACCCCACGTGCGCAAGGGTCTCAAGGTTGCCAAGAAGATCGTCTTCGCGATGGTGCTCCTGAATGTGGCAGCCTTCGCTCCGGCCATCGTGCTTGGCCTCCTGGGGTGGCACGACGCGGTCAGCGTGGCGATGCTGGCGGGCCTCGCTGCATTCTTCGCCTGCGGAATGGGCTCGGGCTGGGTGACCGGGGTGAGAATCTCGGTTCCCTTTGCGGTATTCGTTGCGCTCACAGTGTGGGCCGCGCCGTACGCCATTCTCGCGGGGCTCGTGCTCGGTGCTGCGGCGTTCTGGCGCGGCTTCGGAGCCCGACTGGGTCTCCACAATGCACTCCTCATGACCGTCGTCTCTCTGGGATTCATCGTCACGGACCCACCGACATTCGCGAACACGTTTTCCGCGCCGATTGTCGCCGGACTCGTCACCCTCGGCTCGACGCTCTACGTCACTGTGATCATGTACGTCGCACGTGGCTGGATCAAGCCGCCGGCCTTGACTCGACTTGTCACCGCTCGCGTAGTGGCCTACAGCATCATCTTGTTCCTGATGATCGGCATCACCACCTGGTTCGTGATTCGGTTCAATCTGGGGCACGGCGGATCCTGGATCATCCTCACGATCCTGGTTGTGTTCCAGCCATACCTGGGTACCGGGTTCAAGAAGGCCGGCCAGCGCGTGATCGGAACCGTGGGCGGCTTCGTGCTGGCGCTGATCATCGGTGAGTTCATCTCCAGTGGGCCTTGGCTCTACGTGCTCGGGGTGGCGTTGTTCACTCTGGCGGGAACCCTCATGATGCTCGGCAAGCCCTATGGGTATTTCGTGCTCTTCCTGACGCCCGCGGTCGTGTTGGTCACCAGTGCCGGATCGACCGTCGACCAAACAGCCGTGATTCGCCTCGAGGCCACGGCCGTGGGGGTCGCGATCGTCCTCCTGGTGATGCTCGCACTCACCCCGCTGGCGAAGCATCTTCAGCACAAGGCCGGAGTCGCCACGTTCTAGACGGCGCGGGCTGGCAGTGAACTGGCACGAGAACTGATCTGATGTGCCCATGACCTCGGCAAAGCTGGCTCAGACCAAGTCGATCACGACATCGATCCTGCTCATGGTGATCGCAGGCTTCTCGCCGGCGATCGTGATGGGTGCTCTCGGGTGGAAGAGCGCGGTGAGCGTGGCCATGCTCGGCGGGCTCGCGACCTTCATGGCCTGCACGATGGGCAAGGGATGGCACACGGGTCTCGTGATGGCGGTGCCCTTCTCCGTGATGACGGCTCTCACCGTGTGGGCGG
>JACCDO011095191.1_pt1 | contig 11563 bp, 20 predicted proteins | sample 7446101 | NCBI WGS metagenome assembly JACCDO01 (sample SAMN15323440, study PRJNA562643) | freshwater metagenome | isolation source: river surface water | place: USA:Blue River Watershed | collected 2017-08-16
GAATAATGGCACGAAAAAAGAAGGCAGTAGATACTGGCCCTCGACCCAATGACTCATGGGTATATAAGACCGAGATACAAATAAACGGACGTAATGTCTCTCCTGGAACAGAACTAAAGATTTCTGGAGAGCGTGGACGCTTTCGTTTCGTTAAGCATGTGACAAATCACAACGGCGTTGAGTGGATTGATGTCTGGGGTGGCCCTAAAGGTGCAGATTGCATGCGAAGTTTTTACATAGAGCGTGTTAAACGTGTACACTATAAAAACCAAACAGTTGCCAACTTGGCTGCTGAACACAAAGAAAAGCTTGCTGCAAAGCGAGTGGAGTTAGAAACGAATGACAACGAATGACAAGGACTGCTGCCACAAATGTGGTGTATGGTTCAGTATTTCAGATTTAGTTAGTGGGCTATGCCCTTTTTGTATTGGACAAGTTAGGAATTCTAGATGGATCTAAAGGTTAAAGTTGTTGGCAATATTCCTAAGTACGCTCGCCCTGGAGATGCTGGGGCTGACTTAGTTGCAAACGAAAATGTCCAGCTAGCTCCGCGCTCGCGGAAGCTAGTGAAGACTGGTACATGGATAGAGATGCCAGATGAATATGTTGGGCTAATTCACCCTCGTAGTGGGTTGGCACTGAAGCAGGGAATCACTGTGTTAAACACTCCAGGAACTATTGACTCTGGTTATCGTGGCGAGATTGGTGTAATCCTATACAACAGCACCGATACTTTGGTAGAGATTGACCGTGGCACCCGTATTGCTCAAATGGTATTTCAGAAGTTCGAGACTGTTGACTTTGAAGTAGTAGACGCCCTTACTGATAGCGATCGAGGCGAAGGCGGATTCGGGTCTAGTGGTCTAGGGTCTGTACAGTAATAGTGCAAGGTAAAATTGATCACTATAAGTCTTTAGCAGGGGAGTACTCTAATCTCCCTATTGAGTTTCTATTGACTCAATATAGGGGGGTGGTTTCTCATACTGATGATGCTGAAATTGATGGCACGTATGAAGTAAATTCCAATGGATATAGATCCCCTGAGTTTGATGGTGATGCTCAGTTAGTGACTCTTGGATGCTCTCAGACCTTTGGTGTTGGAGTTAGAAATAAAACTAATTGGCCATACTTACTGGCAGACAAGCTAGATTTGAAGCTAGCCAATCTTGCTGTTGTCGGGTCGTCAATTCAACTACAGTTAGACGTACTACTTTCATATTTAAACTCTAACCCTGCCCCTAAAATTGTAGTCTTACTGGCTCCTGGATTAGAGAGGGTAAGGTTGCCAGTCAGGACTGATGTAGTGGGTGCGTCTGACGGTAGTGAGCAGACTTTTCAGTATCTATATGATGTTGTCCACACAAACCTAGCTATACGAGACACCAATACTGAAGAAATCCCTAACTACTCTAAAAAACCTTATGACTTATTTGAGCTTTTACCCTATGAGTTTGCTGTAGCAGAATCAATCAGAGCCCTATCTCATATCTCTATGTTATGTGCTATCCGTAATATAAAATTTGTTTTTTCAGCCTGGGAGCCAGTGGCTAGCTACTATTTATCATCTCTAGGTGGTAGATTAAATACTGATATATGGAAAGAGTTAGATATGTCTAACTACATACCGATCGAGTCAAGTGAAGATTTTTTAATTGAAAGTATGAAATATACTTGTCATTCAAACCAATCTAATCACAGCGCACCTGGATGGTACGTTGGGACCGACAAAGCTGAGCATATTGGTGAGCATCACCATATTCATATTGCTGAAGCTTTTTACGCTAAACTGGTTATGTGACTAGATAAACAAGATAACTAACTTGCATCACCACCAAAGAGTCTCTATACTAAAAACACTAACTAAATAGAGAATAATAAACGCCCCTATAGCTCAACGGTAGAGCACCTGTCTTGTAAACAGGAGATTGTGATCTCGGAATTCACTGGGGGCTCGCTACGGTGTAGTACGTATTTTTGTTATGGGTAATACTTTCGACCCAGGGTTGTTTTGGTACGTACTACTTTGCACAAGGTCTGATCCACCTCAGTAGTAAACGGATCACTGGTGGAGTGGCCGAGCGGCCTAAGGCGGCAGTCTTGAAAACTGTTGTAGTGAAAGCTACCGTGGGTTCAAATCCTACCTCCACCGCCACCCCCGATGGTGAAATTGGTAGACACGCCAGATTTAGGTTCTGGTGCCGAGAGGTGTCCGAGTTCGAGTCTCGGTTGGGGGACGATCGAGAGTTAGCTCAGCTGGTTAGAGCAGCGGACTCATAATCCGTCGGTCGTGGGTTCAAGTCCCACACTCTCGACCAAATACATATAGATTGGAATACTCATGGCACCGTCTACTAAGCGTAGCCTCTATAAAACTATTGGTTGGCACTTTTTGCATATGTCAATCATCTCTGCTACGGTATTTTTTCTAACTGGAAAAATCGACTTAGTAGCTAGTATCGTATCTATCCATGTTGTCTCAGAGACAATTGTGTACTACCTATATGAGAGGGTCTGGGAGAGATTCTAGATTACTCGGTGTGGCGGAATGGTATACGCAGCTGACTTAAAATCAGCCGTCGCAAGACTTGCGGGTTCGAGTCCCGCCACCGAGACCAACCCCGCGTAGCTCAGTGGATAGAGCAAAGGCCTTCTAATCCTTTGGTCGTAGGTTCGATTCCTACCGCGGGGGCTTATATGTAGTAGTGGCTGTAGCCCGCTCTACAATCTTGTCTAAAACACTCTGATCATTTTTTTGATCGTCTCTAGGGGCAAATAGAGCTCTAAGTCGTTGCGAAGAAGATGAGTCTTGGTTATCTACGTAATAGAAGAGTGCAATACTCTTTCTGTGTTGACCGTCTGGTGACTCTAAAATATCTGGTAGACCATGCCAAGAGTCCTGGCTAGTGTCAAAAAGCACTGCACGATTAAACATCGGGGCAATAGATTTAACCAGAGCTAATGGGTTACCATCTGAGCCGCTACTCCATAGTTGTAGTTGCCCTCCCCAAGATTCTTCCCAGTCTCTATTTAGATAGACGATTAAATTTAGCTTTCTCTTAAGCCCTAGCTTTGGGTGCACCTCTGCATCTTTATGAAGGTTTAGTCTCCCACTGCCAGATTTGTGGATATGCATCCCGCCCGCGTGGAGCCCGTAGTCTGCTTTTAATCCCTTGATCCCTGTTAACTGTTCTAGGTGAGATATAAACTCTGCAGAGTTTAAGTAGAAAAAAGTTGAATAAATACTCTTTGGATACCAATCCCAGTGGGTCGATAGTCTTTTGTGCTCTAATTCATTGTCGTGCCTAGTTAGCCACCGCTCATCATCGAAGTCATAGAAGTCATTAGACATGGCGATAGCCGCGGCTTCCTCTAGAAATCCATCTATGACCCAGTGGTCGAATGGCTCGCTGAAGTGCTCTGTAGTAGGCATATAAGAATTATAGCCTGATCGGTCTGGTAAAATTAGTAAGTGAAGAACGAAGATCAGTGGCCTAATGACCTTGAGTTGGACTGGAATAGCCTAATATCTAGGTTAGGCATAGTGGCAGATGAGCTAATTAAACTAGGCGAATCCAAGGCTAGGATTGACATCTTTAGAGCCTTACGCGAGCTAATGCAGCAAAAGGATGCAGATGGTGACGCTATCGCAGCTGATGTTATTAATTGGGTCTGGCTGCAGCTGGCAGATGAGATCCCATTAGACGGTCCTTCTGGCTTTAAATACTGGCCACCAAAAAACTTTCGAGACACTGCCAACGGCGAATAGTTGACATTTTAAAAATAGTTTGATAGCTTATGGCTATGGCTATTTTTGATTTTACTAAGAAAGCGCACCGAGGAACTGATATCGAGTCTCCTCGTCTACTGATCAATTCTGGCAATGAGTACCCTGAAAGTCCTATGGCTGGAGACACTTTCTATAGAACTGACACGTCCACTACTGCCATATACGACGGTAGAAATTGGAATGAGGTGCCCATTACACCTGTCGATCCAGCTGTTGAGTCAATTGTTGGCTGGGCTGCAGGCAAGCTCCCTAATGACAATGATGTTATCTATATTCGTCGAAAGAATGATCGCCTGTTCTGGTGTGAAGGCAACAAGATGGGTGGGGTCACTTGGCGAGAGATTAATGGTACTGGCGTTCTGCCAACTGGCCTTAAGCAAGAGATTGTTGAAGGTGGCCAAGACAATCCTGTAACCGAAGAAGTAATTACTACTCACATTCCTTCTGGCTGGTATCAGGATGTATCCGCTAATCTTTTCAAGCATGAAGGTTATGGTGTCTGGATGGACACATCTAATACCCTAGCCAAGAAACTAACTAAGTCTGCAGAGGCTGGAGAGATGGAATACCTTGGCTAGAAAATCTGAAAGTACACCACCGCCTGTCCGTCCTGGCGAAGAGAAGGTTGTACTATTCGGCTGGTGTATGACTGGCCACCACACTACATGTATCGTTGAATTCACTGGCCACAAGTGTGCATGTAAGTGTCATGGTGATGTAAATGCTTCCGAAGAATAGCCGTGAAGTTTATGAGTATGACCTACTCAGTGGCACCACAGCTGAGTCATTCAGAGATGCGCTAGAGTTTAGAGCTACATCCCGAGCCACAGTGGACGATGTGGATGTTCCGTATATCTCTAATTCTCATGGATTTAGGGGGCCAGAACTTAAACATGCGGAGTTAGTTGCAGTTGGATGCTCGCAAACCTACGGGGTTGGGGTACTAGAAGAGGAAACATGGCCTAGCGTTTTGGCTAGCGAATTAGGGGTGTCGTATGTGAATCTCGGTATTCCTGGTGGATCTATTCAATCTATAGTGGAGACTGCCATTGCCTACGTTAAGACCTATGGGGCACCTAAAATTATGTGTGTTGTCTTGCCTGGGCTATATCGAACTAAGATGGCATTTAATCGAAAAGTTCTAGACGCTCCTAAGAATCTAGGAATCAACTACAGTAGCTATCCAGAGGTTTATGTTGCTGATGTTGACCTATCGAAAAGGTATGTACAAGAAACTAGACCTAGCCTATCAAAAGCCCCACATCAGTTGACTGATGTAATTCCAATGGAGACTATTCTCTACTTTGGATTAGTGTCTATAAAGCATTTAATAGAGTATTGCAGTATTGCTGGTATAGATTTGCATATCTCTACTTGGCGTCCAGATACTCAGAAGACTATGGCAGAGATGCTTCCCGATATGTTTCTAGAATTTGACAACATAGAATATTTTTTGTACGGTAGCTCTGAGCTACACTGCCATAGAAATGACCTAGATAACCCTAGATGGGATATAGGTTCTGATAGATCTAGGCATGCAGGAGTGCATCAACATATTCACTACTCGGAATTATTTAAAAATGCAATTAAAAGGAGAAAAAATGGGATCTAAACATGTTCAGCTAGTTATGGTTGACGGGACAGTATTTGAGGGTACATCTACTCACCCGACAGAATATGGTATGTACATATTCATTGGTGGTGACCCTTCTCGAATGTCACTATTCCCTTGGCACACTATCGCTAGGGTGATCTATACACCTGAGTAGGCTATTGATAGGATTGATAGCATGTCACTAAATATCCTAAAAGACTACATCTCTAGACGTCAGATGGCTGACTATCTGGAGTATGTCTTGCAGGCTGGGACAGCAGAGGTAGTGGACCAGGGAGACGGGGTCCACTCCTCTGAGCCAGTAAGTATTCGACTTGGCTCTACAATCACTTCAGTTAAAGATTTTCATGTCATGCGTCTTAACCCTGATGCAAACTTAAGATTGTACTCGGCTAATCTGATATCTGAAAATACCAGACCTGCTCTACCTGATGGATGCACGTATGTTGGGATTTTCTATTTACTTAAAGGTGCTCCTAGCGATCTACTTAAATTAGGTTCAGATGCACTTATGCCAGTAGGTGGAGATGTCCTCTGGATGAAAGCTGAAGACTATGATTCTCTAGTTCTAGGGGATCAGGGCATAGAAAATTTTGGACGCTTAGTTGTATTTTGGGGAGAGCGATGAGTCTATATTTTGATCCAGTGGTGCTTAAAAATATATTCACTGAAGACCAGGCTGAGGAACTTCGACAAGTAGTTGATGAATACCTGGCTCCAGATAAGAAGTTTTACTTTGATGATATTAGTGACCGAGAAGTTCGACGCTCTAAAAAGCTTGTTAAATTTAATGAGCTGCTAGTTCCACTTGCTAGAGAAGTATTTAACGATCCAACTCTAGAGGCTACATATAGTATTTTGCTGTCATACGACTCTAAATCACATCTGGTATTTCACCATGATACAAATGCAAATATCTATACGATAAATTATTGCGTCAGGTCAAATGTGGATTGGCCTCTACATTTTGGTAGAGAAGAGCCTAGGGTTCGCGTAAATATCCCTGAGGGGGAAGCGCTGGCTTTTATGGGGTGTGACGATTATCATGGACGCGAACGAGTAGATAAGCCAGATGCTGAACTAATTAATATTATGTTCCACTTCTGTCCTAGTGATCATTGGTATTTTACTAAGGGCGAAGGGCACTTTAAAGATGTACAGGATCATTTTGAGATCATCGGGGATGTCCGAAAAGCTGCTGAAGATTTAGAGTGGATTAGAGACAATGAATCAAGTGATTCATCCTTCGATGAGATAGAACTTCTTAATGCTGCTATTAAGTCTAAACGTGAGGAGCTTGCTCGACTAGAAAGTATGCACGACCGAGTACAGGGAATGATTGGCTAGCGTGAATGCGAATCGTAGTACTCGGGTTTAGTGATGGCTCTAGGGATTTAATTGCACAGATAAAAAGATTCCCTGAGTACGGTGATCAGGTGTCGATCTACCACATTCAATCGCTAATTAACTCACTCAGTTACGGAAAAGAATATGTGGTTGAAATACCAGATCCGCAGGGCGATGGGTATAGAACTCTAAATGATGGGTTACAGGCTGTTCCTAAGTACTCGACTACTGTCAGCAACTATATTCCTTGGCTTCTCGCTGAGGCTAAAAATGGTGCATTCGATACTGTAGTTGACTGCCTGGGGAGTACTGATGAAGAAACGTCTCTACGTGAATTAGTCAAAGAAGCACTCGGCTCTAATGGTACGTGGGTTAGTACAGATGTCATTAAGACTCTACGAATGAGTATCGATGGTGGTCTCGAGTGGGAGCCTGTAAGTTTTTCTGACGAGTTCCTTGAGAAGGCCTTAGGGGCTTGGGAAAAAGCTGACGCCACTATGCATGATCTCCACATCTCTAAGCGTAAAGCAGACATTGAAGCAGACAATGCTGGTGTAGATAGTGGGCGCATTGAACCTGGATATAGAGATTTTAACCCTATTCCTGATTTTGATAGAGACTTAATAGATAACTACGTTGTCAATGGATTATCGCTAACAGCTAGATTAGATGCTACGAGATCAGAGATGTATTTAGTGGACAATGACTGTACTGCTGTGTCTCATGGGATTCTCACTGAGTTCTTTGGCTGGCACCATACGGAGCACACTGCTGCAAGAGTATTCACTACACCATATTTAGAGATCGAGTCTTCAACTTATATTAGATATGAATCAGACGAATCCGTACCTATATATGTAGAGGACGCTGAATACGTCATAGAGTATGTTCATCATGGGTGTATGAATGTTATCCCTCCAGATAACGGTGGAGTGTTAACCCTAATTGGTGGCAGTGAAGAATCTACCTCGTATGGCTACAACCCTAAAACTAACGGTCCCATAAGTAAGAGTGTTCATAAGGGATTAGAGACAATTATTTTTACATATAGGAGGACCGATGTTAATTAGCGCATGCGTACTTGGATACGGAGCAGTTTCCCAGGAATTCGTTAGGCGATTTAAGGAGCTTAGCTACTATAAAAAGCGTGATTCTGATACCGAAGGTGTCCGTATACATATTGTCTATGAGGATGACCCAAATCTACTAGATAAGCCTTATGTGCACCGATATGAGATTCAAGACAACTTCTCTAATGTGCTAAATGATGGTGATCAGGAGACAAAAAGGGAAGTTTGCATCGGGAATGATACCGAATGGTTGGTCAATTCTGACGGGCATGACCTAGTTTTTGAAGCTGTAGATGACCCAAATAAGTACTTAGATACACTGCTAGCCCTAATTGGTCGAGGTTATTGGGTAATTATTACATCTGATATGTACAAAACCGAACTTTGGAATACATTAGAGGATGCGGCCAATTCCAGTGGGGCTAAGTTGAGCACCTACGAGAATTTTTATGAATTGTTCGATAAGCTAGATGCAGAGTACAGAGCTAGATTAGACCTACACAGGAAGAATCTATATTCTGAATCATTAAACGCTACTCCATGTGGACTTGAAGGATTGTAATGGATATACAGTTTCGATCAGATGTGACCGTAAAACTTATTCAGTCAATGGCATCTGACGATGCTGTAGTTATGGCTGCTCGTGTCTCTACTGGGGCTGAAGCAGATGAGAAGCGGGACAAGGGTCTCATCAACTACCTGATGCGCGATCGCCACGGTTCGCCGTTTGAGCACAATGCCTTTACGTTCTACATTGAGGCACCTATCTTCGTCTTCCGCGAGTTCATGCGCCACCGCATCGCCTCATACAATGAAGAATCGGGTCGCTACAAGGAGCTAAGCCCAGTGTTTTACGTTCCTGGACCAGACCGTAAGCTTAAGCAGGTTGGTAAGCCTGGAGCCTATGTATTTGAAGATGGTGACTATGACCAGAAGGTTATGGTCCCAGCTGAAGTTAGGCGTGTAAATACAGAAGCATACAAAGCGTACCAGCGCATGCTAGATAAGGGTATTGCACGAGAGGTAGCCCGTGTTGTTCTACCAGTGAATACCTACTCCAGCATGTATGTGTCTATGAATGCTCGTAGCCTTATGAATTTCCTCTCACTGCGTACAACTCGTGAGGGTACGCACTTTCCTAGCTTTCCTCAACGGGAAATTGAAATGGTGGCAGAGCAGATGGAAGATTTCTTTGCTGAACTAATGCCAGTAACTTATGAGACATTTAACAAGAATGGTCGCGTAGCTCCGTAATGCATGTTGTAGATATCTCCGAAGTCATCACAGCCATGAAGAGTGGCAGCTTAAATGATGCTGTCGATAAGGCTTGTGAGTTTGGGTTTACTTTGGGGGAGATATCAGAAAAAACTCGTTGGTTAGATATACTTGACAAACTTGAGGAAAGTCTGCTAGATTCTGAGGAGGACGCCATTATGACGATCCACTTAATTAGAAAGATGGTAGAAAACGATGAGCGAGAATAACGGATTTAAGTATTCGGATGACCAGGTAGCTGAGATTTATGCGAAGCTCGAGGTAGCAAAGATGCTCACTCAGTTGGGTGCAGAGATGGCTAAGCAGGCTGAGACCGATATTAAGTTTTACCGAATGACTAACGGAGACTTTGACCTAGATGAGCAAAACTAACTTCACTGATAGATGCGCTATTCTGGCAGACCTATGGTTGAACTATAGGGAAGACGAGGAGTTTGTCGACTTCATTGAGTACAATGATCTGGGTCTTCCACTAGCATATGCAATCTCTGAGGGGGTTGTTGAAGCTACTGATAGGGCTAAGGCGTTCATAAATGAGACATTTGATCTTCTACTAGCTGGCTTAGATATAGATGAAGATACTGGGTTTGAGGACTTAGATGAGGTGCTTACTTTAAATGAGCTTTGAGAGATTTAGTAGCTCGGATGTTTATATCTTTGAGCATGTTGGTGGATTCATTCAATGCTGTGGTTGCTGGTTAGCTGAAGAGATTGACAGTGACGAATGGTTGCTGGAGCTAAAAACTCCACGTGAGGCGCTAGCTCATCTAAACAAGCACGAAGAAGCTGGTCACGATATTGGTGGTGCCCGAGGCCGTATTGAGAAAGAATACCCTGACCTAGATATTCAGATTGAACCTTATGTAACTCCACCTGAGGTGCGAGAACGCCAGAAGGCAAGGATGCGAGAGTTGTTCAATCGTGATTAGGTTTCGTTGGTACCCTAAGAAACCTTTGAAGTACAGCGCCTGGGATACGCAGTGGGGTTGGCAGCTTTGGGGTCATAAAGGTAATGGCATCCATGGTCCATATAAGTGGACACTTGACATTTATTTAGGAAAGCGTATACTTGTAGTTATCTTTGGAAGGAGATATTAATGCCTAGTAAGAAATCTAAAACTAATATCACGCACAAGTTAACTCTCGATGAGTATGATGATCTAACTTTAGATAATCAAATTCTTGGTGCCAGCTTGGAGCGCGGGAAGATTGTCGCTGAACTAGAGCGACAGTCTTCTTGGCTTATGGGTTTGGCTGAAGGTATGGAAAGTACTAAAGATAGAAATATCTATAGTCGCTATGCGTATGGATTAAAGATGGCTATCACTGTGATTGAAAGTCTGCCTCCATATGAAGACAATGTCGGTTGCCGTGAGTGTGGAGTTATTTAATGTTGCCAAAGATTCCACGTATTAGATCTGGACACTTTGATGCTTTGGTCCGTAGAGACACAGCCGCTCGCTGGGAAGAAGTCAATCCTGTGCTTGAAGCAGATGAGATAGGGTATGAAACAGATACCGATATCTTTAAAGTTGGTGACGGTATCCGCGAATGGGTAGATCTAAAACCATACAGGAAGTCAAATGATAATTAGAACTGAAAGTGGATCTCGCTACGAGATTGATGATCGCAACATCTGCACTAAGTACAGCCCTGAAGGGACTAAGGTTGATGCCTTTAAGGTATTTTTCCTAAAGGCAATCCCTAATACTGTCAAGCAGATGGGCGAAATTTGGGACTATCCAAGCGGAGAGCCAGAGGTTGGAAAGCTACTATACATTGGTGGCAGAGAAGGCTGGTGGCTTAGCACAGAGGTTGTCTCGATTGAAGCTTAAGGTTGCTAAAGCCTATTACTGGGCATCAATCTCGCTGATGTCACTTGTCGCTGTTGGTGGAATCATATTCTTTATTGGTTCTATTGGTAATGCTTTTATTGGTGGTGACCTCCTTGATTGGAGGGGCTATGCATTAATGGGTTGCATTATTGGATTGATTGCTATAGTCTGTGGATTAGTTTGGCTATTCAGGTGGTCAGAAAAAGTAATTGACGAAAGTGATGTAAAAAATGACAGAAGAAATAAAACTACTTCCAATAGAGAAGAAGCTTCTTGATCGCATTGATCCGAGCTACGGCAAATGGATTAGCTGTGGTAGTGGTTGGTATCGAATTCTAGAAGAGCTAGATGCAAAGCTGGCATATCTATATCCTGACTACAAGATTGCTCAAGTTAAAGAGAAGTTTGGGACTCTTCGGTTCTACCTAGAAGGAGTGCCTGTTGGTGTTGTCGGAGAATTGATGGATGACGCTATTGCAGAAGCTTCACGCCTATCTGCTAAGACCTGTGAAATCTGTGGCAAGTCTTCTATGCGTGGCGGAGACGGGTGGGTATATGATCAATCTGTTGGGACCCGTGTTCGCGGTGGTTGGTATAAAACTGTATGCGATGAATGTGGTGACCCTCTTGGATA
>JACCDO010513892.1_pt1 | contig 11560 bp, 9 predicted proteins | sample 7446101 | NCBI WGS metagenome assembly JACCDO01 (sample SAMN15323440, study PRJNA562643) | freshwater metagenome | isolation source: river surface water | place: USA:Blue River Watershed | collected 2017-08-16
CGTTGCTGCGAGCTGCGCGCAGCATGCGCTCTGCGTCGTGCAGCGACGTTGCGAGCGGCTTCTCGCAGAGCACGTGGAGTCCGAGGTCGAGCAGCGCGATCGACAGGTCCGCATGCGTGTTGGGCGGCGTCAGCACGAGCGCCGCGTCGGCTCTGCCGCCTGCGCGTAGCCACTGCAGCGCATCGGCGATCGGCTCCGCGCCGCTGCGTGCGGCAGCCGTGCGAGCGCGTTCGATGTCGACGTCGGCGCAGGCAACGATGCGGAACGCGTCCGATCGCTGCAGCGCGTCGAGATACGCGTTGGCGATGCCGCCGCAGCCGATCACCAAAAGCCGCAGAGGGTCACGCACGGGACAACGCCTTGGCTTCTTCGCGGATCACCGTGCACACGTGCTCGATGTGTTGCGCCTCGTAGAGCTCATCGATCGGCAGCACGACCACGGACTCCAATGCTGCGACCGCGCCGGGATAGTCGCTGCGCGAGAACATCGGCTGCGCCGCATGGCGACGCGGGTTGTGTTCGAGCGGCATGCGCGTGACGGGATGAGCCGTGAAGTCGCGGAACAGCGCGCATTCGAACGCGGGCTTCTGCACGTAGCGCGGCGCGCAGAACACGCCGCGTGCCTTCATGCGTGCGCCGAGCGCCACGGCGCCGCCGTCGATCGCGTTCGCGTCGACGAAGAACGCATACTTCCACCAAGAATGCGCGCCGCCCTCGGGTTCGCTCGGCAAGCGAAGGCCGGGCACCGAGCGCAGGCCAGCAGTGATCGCAGCTGCGATCGCGCGGCGGCGCGCGAGGACCCACGGCAGCTTCTGCAGTTGCGGCAGCGCGACTGCGCCCTGCAACTCGGTCATGCGCGCGTTGAGCGCGGGGAAGTAGTGGTCGGGCTGCTTGTCGCCGTAGCCCCACGCCTTGTTGACGAACAAGAACATGCGGCGTGCGAACTCCGCATCGTCGGTCGCGACGATGCCGCCTTCGCCGGTCGTCATGTGCTTGCCTTGCTGCAGGCTGTAGCACGCGATGACACCAAACGAGCCCGCGCGACCGTCGCGCGACGTGGCTCCAAACGCTTGCGCGCAATCCTCGAGGATCGGGATGCCGCGTGCGCATGCGAGCCGTTGGATCTCTGGCATCTCGCAGACGAGGCCAAACAAGTGCGTGACCACGATCGCGCGCGTGCGGTCCGTGAGCTGCGCAGCGATCGTCGCTGCCGTCACGTTCATCGTGCGCGGATCGACGTCAGCGAACACCGGCACGCCACCCTCGTAGCAGATGCACGTGAGCGCGCCCATGTCCGTGATCGGCGTCGTGATCACTTCGTCGCCGGGCGCGAGGCCGAGAGCCGCAATCGCGCAATGCACGGCCGTGCTGCCGGACGTGCATGCGATTGCGTGCCGGCGACCGGCGTGCAGCGCAAATGCGCGCTCGAACGCGGTGACGAACGTGCCCTTCGTCGAGTTCAGCGTGCCGCTGCGGATCGCGCGCGCGACGGACTCACATTCCTCGGCGCCGAGCGCGCGGCCAGTGAAGTCGCTGTCGCTTGGCAACTCGATCGGATCGCTGGCAGGCGCTGCTGCGATCGCGCGCGCGAGCGCGTCTCCGTCGAGCGCGTGTGCATACGGCTGCGCCCAGTCGCGGGTCGACAGCAGCGCCACTTCGAGCGCGCGCGCAATCGCCCGCGGTTCGTCGCCGGCGATGTGAGTGGCTCCGCACGCGACCAGTTCGGGGCGAGCGGTGAACGTCTGTGCGACGACGCAAGCAATGCGCAGCGCGCATGCGACGACCTGCGCATCGTCGCGATCGGTGACCACCGCGCGCGCGCCCGAGATCTGCTGCAGCGACTTGGGCTCTTCGACATCGATGCCGTGCGCATGCGCTACGGCTGCGATCGCGCTGCGGATCGCGTCATGGTCGGGGCCGTCGGACAACAACAGCGCAACCGTCGCGCGTTCGCCGTGTCGCTGCCAAGCCGCGGCCGTCGCGTGCAGGCCACATCCGCTCACGATCGCGCGCGTCACTGCGATGCCGTCGCGGCGCAGATTGTCGCGCTGCGTCGGCGTGGCGCACAGCAGCGCGTCGGCGCGGCGGTCGAGTTCGCGCGCGGCGCGATCGTTCATGAACGTGCGCGCGCCCGCGTCGACCCGGACGATGCGGCCGCCAAATGCACGCAACGTCTCGGCGTGCGCGAGCGTGCGATCGGATGCGTGCGCGACCACAGCGAGGGAGCCTCGCTCGGGCTCACGCTGCGTTGCGTCACGCGGCAAGCCCAACGCGATCGCCGCTTCGCGATCCGAGTCCTCGCCTAGCCACGACCACGACACGCGATGCCCGCGCGATGCGAGCGCCGCGGCCACGGGCGCGATGCGCGCGACGCACGCAGGCGTCGCGGGGAGGCAGAGGACGGGTTCCACTTCGCCGAGGTTCCTGCGATCAGCCGGGGCCCGGGCGTTGGTCGAGTCGCACCGCGATGTGCGACAGCAGGTCGTTCACGCGCGCCTCGATGCGGTTCACCTTGGCGACGTTGTCGAGCACGATCGCCTTCTTCGCGTTGGACGGCAGGAAGATCAGGCGGCCGCTCTGCAGCAGCAGATACTCCGCCATGTCATAGATCTCCTTGTTCATCTCGAGCCCATCGGTCGACCAGCGCGTGATGTCGCCGAGGTAGCCGTGGTGGTGCAGGATCTCGCGCGCATTCACTTCGTAGTAGTGGAAGCGCGAGTTGACGTAGACGAGCAAGAACAAGAGGCCGAGGAAGCCCGCGAGGAAGCCGTAGAACGCGGCGTTCATCTCGATGTCGATGCCGCCGATGAGGCGCGACAAGAACCCGGCGACGTCCCACTTCGTGTCCGCGAGCAACAGCCCGAGCACGAGCGCCACGAGGCCGACGACGATCGTGATCGACTTGATGCGCGAGAAGTCGAAGCTGAAGACCAAGAGGTTCAGGCACAACAGCGCCATGAACGAGTTGCCGAGCGTGCGCGGATCCACCTGCAGCATCGTCAGCAAGAAGCAGAGGCTCGCGCCGATGAACGTGGGGTAGAGGAACACGACCTTCGGCCACGGCCGGATGATCACGCTCTCGGGGACGGCGGGTGCCTCAGGGGCATATGGGGTTGGGGCGAACGCGGGGGGAGTCTGGGTCATGTGGCCTCGTGCGCGCAGGGAAGTCGAGGATTGTGGCTTTCTTCACTCGGGCATGGAAGCGCGGCGTCGGGACTCGTTGCGCCTTGCGGCATCAGGCCGATTGCGCAGGCAGAGCTCCGGCATCCGCAGCAGGGAAATCGGCTGCGCCCTGTGGTACACCGTGCGGCGTGAGTCTGCGTCCTGCATCGATGTCTTCGCCGCTCGGGCTGCTCTGGCCGCTGCTTGCCTTGGCTGCGCTCCTCGTCGGTTGCGGCGGCAATCTCCGTCCGCTGCAGGAGCCACAAGCAGCGCAAAACCAGAAGGTGCAGCTGCTGGTCGTTCCGGTGACCGGCGTGCTTGGCACCAAGGAACTCGCGCTGTGCCTTCGCGCGTTGCGCCAGGCGGAGCAAGAGGGCTGCAACGTCGCGTTCCGCTTCGACGATGCCGGCGGCGACGCCGAGTCGCTGGACGAAGTGCAGGCGCTGCTGGACCAGATCGAGCGCGTGCGCGGCAAGGTCGGCACGACGGCGATCGTGCGCGGCGCCGTGCGCGGCGGCGCTGCGTATGCGGCGCTGCTTTGCGACCAACTTTGGTTCTTGCGCGGCGGCGACATCGGCTCGATCACGCCGATGCCGACGTTCTTCGAGCAAGTGGAGCAGCTGACGGATGAGTCCGCCGAGGCGCGCAGGTTCCGCGCGTTCCGCGACGAGATGCGCGCGCGGCTCGACCGACGCGCAACCAAGCTGACTGCGGACGCGGCGCGGCTGTGCGAAGGCATGGTCGATCCATCGCTGCAACTCGTGCGCGTGCGCGTTCGCGAGCGCGGCCTCGAGGCATCGCGCATCGTCGACCAAAAGGAGCTCACGGGATTGCAGGCCGCGGGCTCGACGATCCTGGAGCAGTCCGAGGTCACGCGCCCCGTCGTGCTGACGGCGGAAGAAGCGGAGCAAGCGCGCATCGCGCAAGGCACGGTGCAGTCGGTGGAGCAACTGTGCGCCGACGTGCTTGGCCTCGATCCGAAGGAGTGCTTCGAGCTCGAATACGCGTGGATCGAGCGCATGGTGTCGTGGCTCGAACTGTTCCAGCCGGCGCTGCTCGTGCTCGGGCTCGTGCTGCTGATCCTCGAGATCAAGACGCCGGGCGTCGGCTTGCCTGGCCTGCTTGGCTCCGCGTTCTTGGCGCTGGCGTTGTTCTACAACTACCTCGTCGGACTCGCGGAGATCCCCGAGATCGCGCTGTTCTTCCTCGGCATCGCGTCGCTTGCGGTCGAGATCTTCTTGATGCCCGGCGTCGTGGTGTTTGGCGCGGTGGGCTTCTTGTGCCTCGTCGCATCGCTGGTGCTGAGCCGCCAGACGTTCGTGCTGCCCGACTCGGTGTCGCAACAGGAGATCCTGTTCCACAACCTCGTGCAGCTGACGTTGCTGTTCGTCGCGGTGCTCGTGTTCGCGTCCGTGATGTGGCGGCTGTTGCCGCGCATCCCGGTGCTCAACCGGCTGTGCTTGCCGCCGCCGACGCCGCCCGGTCCCGCCGCCGTGTCGCCGATCGATCCGCAGGGCGCTGCGCGCATCGCGGCGTTGGTGGGGCAGACCGCGCGCGCGGCGACCGTGCTGCGGCCGTCCGGCGCGATTGAGATCGAAGGCGATCGCTACGACGTGGTCACCGAGGGCGAGTTCGTCGAGGCCGGCACGCTGGTGCGCATCGTCGCCGTGCACGGCAACCGCATCGTCGTCGAACGTGCGGTGCGCGATGGCGAGCGCGGCAGCACTGGAGTGCTGCTGCTGATCGCAGTGCTCGGCGTCGTGCTGCTCGTCGCCGAAGTGTTCTTCGTCTCCTTCGGCGTGCTGACCGTGCTCTCAGGCTGCGCGCTGATCACGGCCGTGTTCCTCGCGTTCCAAGAGAGCCAAACGCTCGGCGTCGCGTTCTTGGTGGGCGAAGCGATCGTCGCGCCGATCGCGCTGTGGCAAGCATTTCGCTGGATGCCGCGCACTCGCCTCGGCCGCGCGATGATGCTCGAAGGCCCCAAGCCATCCGAAGTGCACGGCGCGGCAATGGACTCCGACCTATCTGGCCTGTTGCACAAGCGCGGCACCGCGCTGTCGCCGCTGCGGCCCGCTGGCTTTGCGCGCATCGACGGCAAGAAGGTCGACGTGCAGACGCGCGGCGAACTGCTCGACCAGGGTTGTGAGATCGAAGTCATCGAGACCCACGGCAACCGCGTGGTCGTTCGCCGCGCAGAGCCCGCGCATTCCTAATCGCATTCCGTAGAAGCAAACCATGATCGCAAGAGCATCTGAACTCGGCCTGGGCACGTGGGTGATCATCGCCCTCCTCGCCCTTCTCCTTGTCCTCGTCCTGATCCTGTTCAAGTTCGTCAACCTGTGGGTGCAGGCGGTGATGACGCGGACGGAGATCAGCCTGTTCCAACTCGTCGGCATGTCGCTGCGCAAGGTCAACCCGACCGTGATCGTGCGCGCGATGATCAATGCGAAGATGGCGGGCGTGCCGCTCACGACTGCGCAGATCGAGGCGCACTTCCTCGCAGGCGGCAATGTGATCAACGTCGTCCGCGCGCTGATCGCCGCGGACCGCGCAGCGCTCGGCCTCGACTTCAATCGCGCCGCCGCGATCGACCTTGCGGGCCGCGACGTGCTCGATGCCGTGCAGACGTGCGTCAATCCCAAGGTGATCGACTGCCCCGTCGACGGCAAGGTCGCGGCGATGGCGAAGGACGGCATCCAAGTGCTCGCGAAGGCGCGCGTGACGGTGCGCACCAACATCCAGCGCCTCGTCGGCGGCGCGACCGAGGAGACGATCATCGCGCGCGTTGGCGAAGGCATCGTCAGCACGATCGGTAGCAGCTCGTCGCACAAGGACGTGCTCGAGAACCCCGATCGCATCAGCAAGGGCGTGCTCGCAAAGGGCCTCGACGCGGGCACCGCGTTTGAGATCCTGTCGATCGACATCGCAGACGTCGACATCGGCGACAACATCGGCGCGCGACTGCAAGCCGACCAAGCCGAAGCCGACAAGCGCGTTGCGCAGGCCGCAGCAGAAAGCCGCCGCGCGATGGCCGTCGCTGCCGAGCAAGAGAACATCGCGGAGATCGCGACCAACCGCGCCAAGCTCGTGCTCGCTGAGGCCGAGGTTCCGAAGGCGATGGCCGAAGCGTTCCGCAACGGCAACCTCGGGATCATGGACTATCAGCGCATGAAGAACATCGAGGCCGACACGCGCATGCGCGGCCAGATCGCCGCTGGCGAAGAAGCGACGCAGCAGCAGGCGCGCGATCGTCGTAGCCAACCCGGCCAAGGCTGATCGCGATGCCGCAGAACCCACTAGGCGACCTGATTGGACGGCTCCTGCGCGAGCCGCTCGTGTTGATCCTGCTGCTCAGCTGGGTCGCGGGCGGCATCGGCAAGATCGCGCAGTCGCGCAAGAAGGCGGCTCAGCGCGCAAAGCCGAGCGGCGAACTGGGCGATCTCGCCGAGTCGATGCAGCGGCCCGTGTCGCAACGTCGCTCGCCAGAGGAAGTCGCCGCAGAGATGCGGCGGCTGCTCGGCATGGACCGCGCGCCCGCTGCGCAACCTGCGCCCGCGCCCGCGCCGCGCCCTGTCGCGGTGCCCGTGTTGAAGAAGCCCGTGCGTCGCGAGGCGAGGGAAGGCGATCGCGCGCCCGAGCCGCTGCGCCCGTCTTCGATCGGGCGCGTGGCGACTCACGTGGATCCGCACGTTGGCGAGTCGATGCAACGACGCGCTTCGCCAACTTCCGGCGGCGTCGCGGCGCACGAACTCGGCACGTTGGGTGGCCGGCGAGGCGCAGCCGCAGGGCATGCTTCGCAGCGCGCTCGCGGCCTTGTCGATCTCTCCGATCTGTCGCGCGCGTTCGTGCTGCGCGAGATCCTCGACCAACCGCGCGCGCTGCGCGGCTTCGACTACTGACGATCGCTGGCGATCGCCCGCGGCGCCGATCTCGGCCCGCGGGCACGCGTCGTCACTTGTCGGGCATCATCGGAGCAGCCGGGTCCTTGCGACCCTTGCCGCGGTACTTGGCCCACAGCTCCGGATCGATCTCGGGGCGGCCCTTCTGCGTGCCGAGCTCAAAGCCGATGTCGTAGACCCACTGCGCGATGCGCAGCAGCTTCTCGTAGTGGATCTTCTCTGGCGTGTCCGTGGTCTGGTGGTAGTCGCGGTGCAGGCCCGTGAAGAAGAACGCGATCGGGATGCCCAAGCGCGCGAAGTTCGCGTGGTCGCTGCGGCTGAACATGCCTTCCTGATCCCACTCGATGTCGAAGCCCGCGATCTCATTGCGCTGCATGCACAGATCGTGGAGGGCCGGCGCCAACTGCTTCGTGCCGATCAGGTGCACGGTGTTGCGGTTGTTCTCCGCGAGTTCGCCCTTGTCGCCTTCCGCGTTCTCTTCTTCGTCGCGGCCGATCATGTCCATCTGCAGTTCGGCGACGATCGACTCCGCGGGGATCGGCAGGTTGTCGGCGAAGTAGCGCGAGCCGAGCAGTCCCTTCTCTTCGCCGCAGAAGCAGACGAACAGGATGCTGCGCGCCGGGCGCTCGCCGTTCTTGGCGAACATCTGGCTCACGGCGAGCACGCCGGTCGTGCCGGAGCCGTCGTCATCCGCACCGGGATAGACCGCGCCGCCTTCGCGACCGAGGTGGTCGAGGTGGCTGCCGATCACGACGTATTCCGCGGCGAGCTTGGGATCGGTGCCCTTCAAGATGCCAACGACGTTGCAGGCGGGCGCCTGCTTCTCCTCGACCTTCACTTCGAGCGTCGCCTTGATGTCGAGCGCCTTGCCGCCAGCGCCCGGCACTTCGGTGAGGCCCGCGAGCTTCAGCAGCGCGTCGAGGTCCTCCTTGCCGAACGTCAAAGCACCCGGCGTGCGACCGCGGCCGCGCGCGGCGGGGTTGCCTGCGCCGGGGCCGCTGCTGCCCATCAGCGCGCCGGTCACCGGTTCGCGTTGGGCCAGCACGACGGCGGCGGGGTTCTTGCCCTGCAGTGCGCGCATGATCTGGAACTGCATGCGCATGCTGCCGCCCATGCGCGCGAGTTGGCCCTTCGGCGCCTCGCCCGCGGCGGGCAGTACTGCGACGACGACCTTGCCTTCGACTGCGATGTTCTCGAACGACTCGGCGTCCGTGAACGGCGCGATCACGACATCGCCCGTCGCCGACAGCGACTGGTTGGCGGTGCCCTGCATGCGGGTGCCCGGCACGACGATCTCGTCCTTGCCACGCACGAACGTCACCGACGTCGCATCCGCAACCGGCTCGCGCGCGGTCCACGGCATCACCTGGAACCACTCGCCGTTGGCGCCGGGCTCGAGGCCCATCGCCTTGAAGTGGTCGCGCACGTAGTCGGCCGCGAGCTGGAAGCCCGGTTGGCCCGTGCCGCGGCCCGCGAGCTCAGGACCCGCGAGGTGGTGGAGCCACTTCTTGGCCTGCTCGACGGTGACCGAGGAGGCGCCCTGGGCGCGGTCCTTGGGGAGCGTAGGCGCTTGCGCGGTCGCGACGGCGACTGCGCACAGCGAGGAGAGGAACAACGACGCGAAACGGATGGTGTGGGTCATGCCCGATCGATGCGCCGCGACGGCGGCGCGCATTGCTGCGGAGCGACCTTCTACGCAGTCGGGCAGCCGGCTGCGAGCAAGGAACGCATAGCTCAGGGCAACACGCGGCGCAGGATGCGCGAACTCCACCCGGCTTCGGGGTGGTTGTCCCACGGATCCGTTCGGTGCTGGCGGTCGTCGGACTCGCCGAGCGGGCGGCGGTCGAGCGAAAGCGTGCGCGGTAGTCGCAGCACCGCCGCGCGCATGTCGGTGAGGTCCTGGCTCGGGTCGAGCACCGAGAGCCCCTTCGCGTCGGGCATCCTGCCTGCGCGGTCGAGTTCGCGCGAAAGCAGGTCGGTCGTCGCGTCCTTCGCGGCGCCGAGGCGCTGCGACTCGAGGCGGCCGACGACGCGCGCATTGTCGAGCGCTTCGCCGAAGTCGCCCTCTTCTTGAGCCATCGAAACGGCGCGGTCCTGCATCTGGCCGAGGTCGCGCGCCATCGCTTGCGGCGACAAGAACTGGTCGAAGATGCGCGCCGCCGAACGCACGGGAGCGTTGAGCGGTCGGCTGCGGTTCTGCGTCTCGGACCCTTGGCAACTCGCGAGCAGCGCAATCGCGCACCACGCGAGTGAGGCTCTGCCGACGCCGCGCGGCAACCGTCGTGCGTTGGGTGCGAGGTTGCCGGCGTGGTGTGCCATGGTGGTGGTTCTGTCGCGCGCGTCAGTTCCCGCGCAGCGAGATCAGCGGATCATGCCGCGCCGCGCGGAACGCGGGGAGGGCCGACACCACGGCGCCGACCAAGGTCGCGACGCCGGCCACTTGCAGGATCCACAGCGGATCGAGTTCGTGGGGCACTCGATCGAGGTTGTAGACCTTGACCGGGAACAGATCGACGCCGGACAGCCACAGCACGAACTGACGGAACTCTTCGAGGTAGACCGCCGACAAGCAGCCGATCGCGGTGCCGAGCACGATGCCGACGCCGGTGATCGACAGCCCGCACGACAAGAACACCGTCATCACGCCGCGCGGCGAGCCGCCGAGCGCGCACAGGATGCCGATATCCGACGTCTTCTCCGCGACCATCATCGACAGCGTCGCGTACATCAGCACGGCTGCGACGACCATGATGACGATCAGGATGATCTTCATCAGCGCGCGCTGCCATTCGACGCCTTCGAGGAAGCCGCGATGGCGCTCGCGCCACGAATACGCGACGGGCGCGCGTTGCAGCTTGCCGCTCTCGAAGCCGAGTTCGCGGCGCACTGCGCGTTGCACGCGCTCTGCCGTCGCTTCGGTGTCGCCCGCGTCGATCACGCGCACCGACACTTCCTGCACCGCATCGGGCTCGAGCGACAACATCGCGCGCAGGTCCTCGATGTGGACGAACGCGGTGTTGCCGTCGTAGCCCGTGTGTTGCGTGTGAAACGCGCCCGCGATCACGAACACCGGCGCGTCCTTGCCGTCGCCGCCGACCGCCGCGTTGGTCACTTGCACGAGGCTGCGGCCGCCATCGGCGCCGCGTTCGATGCGGCCCGTGCTCAGCGCGAGGCGATCGCCGATGCGCAGTCCGCTCTGCGCCATGCGCTCTTCGCCGAGCAGGATCGCAGGCATTCCATCGATGCGCGCAAGCGGATGCGCTTGGTCCTTGCAGCGCAGCGGCTCGCGGACATTGGCGATCCAATCCGCGAACGCGGTCGTGCCGCTCTCGATCGCGGGATCGACGCCGAGCACGGAGACGAACGGCGTGTCGCCGCCTTGCAGCGCGCCGCGGCCGAGGATCGGCGGCGGCGGCGGGATCTCGCCGGGGCGATTGAGCAGCCCGAAGTGCACGAGGCGCGGGGCGCACTTCTGCACGTTGGGCAACTCTTCGATCGCGGTGCGCAACTGGTCGAAGCGCGCGTTGTCGGGCAAGAACCACACCGAGACATCCGCCGACGCGGACCGCACGTGTTCGCCGACGACGCGCAGGAAGCCCGAGAAGATCGACACGACGACGATGAGCGCCCACACGCCGAGCGTGACGCCGCCGATGCCGAGCAGGTTGATCGGGCGCGACAGCAGGTAGCGGCTTGCGAGGAACAGGCGATACATCAGCCGACGACCATCCCGTCGCGCAGGCGCACCACGCGGTGGCACTTCTTGGCGAGCTCTTCGTTGTGCGTGACGAGCAAGAACGCGAGTTGGCGCTCGCGATTGATGCGGAACAACAGCTCCATCACGCCTTCCGCGGTCTCGGAGTCGAGGTTTCCGGTCGGCTCGTCGGCGAGCACGATGCGCGGGTTCTGCAGCAGCGCGCGTGCGACGGCGACGCGTTGGCGCTCGCCGCCCGACAACTCCGACGGTCGATGCGAGAGGCGCTGCGACAGCCCGACTTCGCCGAGGATGTGCTCCGCTGCTTCTCGCGTCGTCTTGCGTTCGCGCCAGTACTGACCAACCGACTTCTGCATCATGCGCGCGAGCAGCACGTTCTGCAGCGCGGAGAGCTCGGGGATCAGGTGGTAGAACTGGAACACGAACCCGACGTGGCGGTGACGCAGCGCAGCACGTTGCGTGACCTTGAGGTCGTGCACCGGATGCCCGTCGTAGAGCACGCGGCCCGAGGTGGGCGTGTCCAGCAACCCGAGCAAGTGCAGCAGCGTCGACTTGCCCGCGCCGCTTGCGCCGAGCAACGCGACCATCTCGCCCGGTTGCACTGCGAGATCGACGCCCTTCAGGATCGGGATCTCGCGCTTGCCGAGCCAATAGCTCTTCTTCACGCCTTCGGCGGCTAGGACAGGAGGAGCGTTCATTCGTAACTCAGCGCTTTCACGGGTTGCATGCGCGCGGCCTTGCGGGCCGGCAGCCACGCGACGAGCAGCGTCAGCAAGAACGAGCC
>JACCDO010025737.1_pt1 | contig 11559 bp, 15 predicted proteins | sample 7446101 | NCBI WGS metagenome assembly JACCDO01 (sample SAMN15323440, study PRJNA562643) | freshwater metagenome | isolation source: river surface water | place: USA:Blue River Watershed | collected 2017-08-16
AATTTGACTATATCTCTTAAAATAGCATAAATTATACTATTGTAATGAGTTTATAGGTAAATAATGGGTAGTTTCTTATGAATTTCTTATTTTTATCTTCATAGGATCTACATAGAGGTACCGCTAAACCTACCAAGTGAAAAAAAAGTCCCAAGAACTGTTATGTATACAAATAAGATCAGAAAATTACATACTTAATCAATCATATCATCATTAAACATTATACTTACATACATTACAAATCATTTCAATTTACAAATCAACTATACTGAATCATTTTAGTACTATTTACTTCATAACTTATTGGCCCCAAATGAAAGAAAAGTCCCCCAGAGCCGTTATGTATACAAATAAGATCAGAAAATTACATACTTAATCAATCATATCATCATTCTACATCATACATACATACATTACAAATCATTTCACTTTACAAATCAACTATACTGAATCATTTTAGTACTATTTACTTCATTGTTTCAAGTACCATGTCAAGAAGACTTATAGATTCTAATGAATGACTAATAATACTGGATATATATAATAAAAGGTAAGTATATTATGGAATAAAAGTAGTAGCTAATATCGGGATCTAGTAGGTATGTTCGGGATCTATTAGGTGTGTTCGGGATCTAGTAGGTATGTTCAGGATCTAGTAGGTATTTTCAGGATCTAGTATATATATATATCCGAATCAAGTAAGCATGTTCAAGATTGAGAATTTATGTTCGGGATTGAGTAAGTGATGTTGGGATCTAGAGTTGGTATGTACGGGATGTAGTAAGCAATTCCGGATAATAAATAAAAGAATGCAATGAAGTATTTAAGTGTCATGTTATTTTTTCTTAAAGTGCATACTTACTCAATAATATGTCGGGATTGAGTTTACATGTTCGGGAATGAGTATATACGTTCGGGATCTAGTAAGCATGTTCAAGATTGAGTATATATGTTCGGTAATGTAAGTATTTAAAAATAGTAAAAATTTAGTTTCATATTATTTTTTCTTAAAGTGTGTATTGAGTAAAAAATATGTTGGGATGTAACTGAATATGTTCAGGATTAAGTTAGTTATGTCGGGATTGAGAAAAATTATGTTCATAATTGAGTTAGCTATGTTGGGATCTATTAAAAATATGCTCGGGATTGTGACTAAGTTAAGTATGGTCGGGAACCTGAATATGTTCGACATTGAGTAATTAATGTCGGGATTGAGTGTAAGTATTATCGGTATTTAGTAACTACTTTCGGGATTGAGTGTAAGAATGACCGGGATTTATTATATAAAGTGTGTGATTGATACAATAACTTATTACTGAATGAATGAGTATACGAAAATGATTAGGATGTGGGTGCAATCAGACTGCAAGTATCCCTGTGATATAAGAAATATTGAATAAAGTCTGTTGAATAACTTGTCACTAGTAGTCTTCTTTAATTAAAGTAATCTTCTTTAATTAAAGTATTCAACAGACTTTTGATGCAATATTTCTTATATCACAGCAATATTTAAAGTCAGAATTTTACCCACATCCTAACTCATTCAGTAATATTGTACCTTGTTCAGTCGTTGATAATCACTTTCCACTAGTTCGTAAGTCAAATATGGCTATCAGTAGAAGTATACTTTATTTAGACTTGCTCGGTCGATATAACCTATTCATCTGAAGTTTTGTGCCATCTTGATATTTGAAACGCACTCCAGATAACAGTATCTAACGGCTTTAGTGCGTCAATAGGGACAGTCAAATCACTACTATTATGCTAGTACTACTATAGTACTTTGCATGATAAAATTGCATCCCCTCTGGACGAAAAAAAATTGGTGGGAACTTGAAAACATAATAAAATGTAGATTAAAATTAAAATACCATTTAAATTCACAATGCTCCTCAACAATCTTAAATGGTTTAAGTTGCAAGCGAGAAATCTCTTAATAATTAGTTACTTTAATTTGAAATTGAAGAGGGTGTGGAATTGACTATCGGATCCGAAAAAAATTTTAAAAGAAAAGAGAAAACGGAAACTTTGAGAATGCCATACTCCATATTCAACTTGTACTAATTATTTATTGATAAGCTATAACAATCGTGGTTTTATAGCAAAGAATGAAATCAAGTGGTTCATTAGTAAAATCAACTAAAAATAATATGTTATCTGAAAATAAATCATTATCAAATAATAATAATAATAATAATAATAGTTTAATGGTAAAGAAATCATTAATAGATTATCGTAAAGAATATCAAGAAATAATTCAAAAAGGAAAAGATGAAAAAAATCGTATTCGTTTTTTAAATAATTCATTACAAATTCGTCCATATGATATAAGTATAATAAATAAATTAATAGATTTAGCATATAGTCGTCAAGATGATATTGCTGCAGTATTAGCAATAAATAAGTTATTAAATTTAGATAAATGTACTTCTAAACATTATTTAATGTTGGGTAAAATATATTTTCGTCGTTGGTATAAAGATTGTAGTATTGATGCATTATATAAATCATGTGAATATTATCATACAGCAATGAAATATCCTGATTTTCATCGTAAAGAATGTTTATCTTCACCTATTCATTATTTTGAAATGTTTAGTATATTGGTAAGATTAGGACATTATCAACAATCATTAGATATTTTAGGTATTATTGTTGTTCATTATAAAGATTTTATTGAATGGAATTATTTAGTACAATATAATATTGCACAAGTATTATTATTATTAGGAAATATTAAAAAATCTATACTATTATATCAACAATTATTATTAAGTCCATTAATTGTTGAAATTGATTTATCTGAACATATTGATCATGTATATTATAATACCAAAAGAATAGTTAATGTATATTTAACATTAGAATATGCTCATTTATTACATATTTCTGGTAATATCAAGTTAAGTAAACAATTATATAGTGAAACATTTGATCGAATGACCAAATATAATTTTAATAATACAACAAATAATGTTATTGATTTCCGTTTTAAATGTAGTAAGTTTGAACAATGGTAATATATTACATATACATACATAAATCTTAATACTTAATATTTTGTTTTTACTTACTAATTATATTTTGCCATTAATAGGTATAATGATTATAATACATATAAAAAGCTTGGTGATATATTTAAAAATGAATTAAATTTAGTAATGGCAGCACAATTTTATAATCATGCATGTGAATTATTATTTATTCAATCATCAAAAGTTATTAATCCATGGGAAGATAATGGTTATAATAATCCTAAGAAAGTTAAAGATTTTGATGATATGGATCCGAATGATCAAGTAAAATATATTTATATTATGCTTGATAAAGGTATAGGAAACACTTACTTGTTAATTCAATATATTTACTCATATGTTATATATATAAAGGTGAAGTATTAGCAGAATTATATAAATTTGATCAAAGTGAAGCATGTGGTCATTTTGCATATGAAAAATTTCCAAATAATATAATTATTGTTGGTAGAGCTGCTAAATGTTGTAATATTCATAAAGAATATAATAATATTATATTAACAAAAGCAAAAAAAATTATGAAAGCAACTAGATGTATAATAAATTTATTAAAAGGTAAAATAGCAAAAAGAAAAAGATTAATAAATGATAAAAAAGGATTATATGCATCAAAAATACAAGCAATGTATCGTATGATTAAAGTACGAGATCAAACAGTATCAGTACGTTTAGGTAATGTATATAATGCATGTCGAATAGGTCCATTATTACGTTATTATAATCGTGTTCATTTACTTATTCATGGTAAAAAAATTGTACAAGATTATATTATATTATGGGGTGAATATGCAAATACAATTATTAGATTTTTACGTCAATGGCGTCAAAAAAGAGCATATAATATTTTTTGGAATGGTATGAAATCATTAAAACGTATATTTATTGGTCAAGTTGTACGTTTACGTATACGTAAATATATTAATGAATTACAAAAAATATTAGATCAAAATATGACACATGAATCACGTGTACAATTACAATTAAATCCAAGTATTATTTATGGTGTAAATTGGTTTGAAATTGATAGATTAGATTGTAGTATGCTATGTTTAACATCGGATGCTAATACTGCATATAGTAATTTTTCTTTATCATATGATAGGTACAATATAATATTACATTTACTTACTTACTTACTTACTTACTTACTTATTCATTTAGTAATTATTTATTAAATATGAAAAAACGTAATCAACGTGCTGTACCTAAACAAGAATATGATTTAAATAGTAATTTAAGTGTGAATTATAATTCATTAGCAAATAAATTTTCACATGCCAAATCTGGTGAAGGTGGTATTGCATGGTTTAAAGGTAATAGTAGTGTTGATAGTATAAGTAATAGTTCATCCAGAATAAATTTGAATAATAATAATTCTATTTCAACAATTGCAACAGAAATATCAAATAGTAAATATAATCGTTTAGATTTAGAAAAATATATTAATAAATCAATAAATTCTGGTGAAGATGTGATATCATTATTGAGTTATAAATCAACAATTCAAGATCCGAGTGTTCAATGGATTCCATTTGGTATATGTCCTGATGAAGCAATTAAAAGATTATTAACATGCACTGTATTAGCTATTACATCACCATCATTTAGTATGAATGATAGTAAAAGACTATGTAATATTGCTCGTAAATCATACAAATTAACGGATACTTCAGTACCATTATGGAATAATATTCAATCATTATTATTATATGGTACTAAAATGGGTCCATCTGGTATACTTGGTTTTTTAAATTTAGGAATTTCTAAATTAACTAATTTATCACTTGGTTATACTGGTATTACTCATCATTGTACAAGTGTTATTGGTCGACAATTATTTGATAAAAATAATCCATTATTAATAAAATTATCAATTGAAGGTGAACATATAATGGGTGATCGTGGTGCAGTAGAATTATTAAAGTTATTACAATATAATAATTCTTTGAAAATATTAACATTAAGAGATTGTTTATTATCATCAAGAACTGCTATTGCATTTGCTCGATTTATTGTTATCAATCAATCATTACAAGTTGGTAATTTAAATGATAATAAATTTGATTATAATAATATTTTAACAATATTAAGAGCTGTTAGTAATAAAGGTGCTAAAGGTGTATTAAAATCTGTATCATTAACTGGTCAATCATATCATTTATCAACATCAGAATTATTAAAAATTAATGAATTAGCTCAAGATATATCAGTACGTATAGTATCACCTGATTTACCAGTACATGATGAGTATAAGCAAGAAACAAAACGTAATAATACCTATGACAAGACGAAAACATATAAATATTATGATTTAGATAAGAAAGAATTAGATAATATTGCTACTGGAGTACATGAGTTAGCTATGAATAGACAATTAGATAAAGGTGAATATTATGAATTTTCTAAAGTTATCTATTTGTAATTACATATTAGAATATGCTGGACCTCCACCACCTTCAGGAACAGTCCAATTAATATATTCTTGTGGTGTTTTAATTGAACAACATTTGCAATGAACGCAATTTTGTGCATTAATAACGAGTTTTCTTTCTTTACTTACGGGATCTGGTTCAGTATATTCATATACACCAGCTGGACAAAATCTTTGTTCTGGTCCAGCATATTGTTTAATAGAAACATTGGATGGTACATCTTTACATTCTGCCTTAACTCGCAAATGTGCAGGTTGATCATGATCATGATTAGTGCCTGAACGTTGTAGATTCGATAATAAATCAAAGGATATTTTACCATCAGGCTTTGGATATACAATTTCTTGACACTCTTTTGCTGGTTTAGTTTTTGCAGAATCAATAGTTTTGTTTGATAATGTCCATGGTTCATTACCTTGAGATATAAAACAAGAAAATGCAGTGTGAATCATACCAACTATAGTACCATAATGAAATGCTGCATGAGTATTTCTAACAACTTTTAATTCATTTGCTACCCATGATTTTTGTAATTTAGTTTCATAATCTTTAACTTCGATACCATTATTATTAGTTGCTTCATCACCATTAGTTACAACATGCGGATATATTGCATCTGCTGCTAACATACCTGATTTCATTGCAGTATGAGAACCTTTAATTTTTACTGCATTTAAAAAACCAGCTGAACATCCAATTAATGCACCACCAGGGAAAGTTAACTTTGGTATAGCATGATATCCTCCTTCATTTAATACTCTTGCACCATATGAAACACATTCACCTCCTTTTAAATGTTTACTTACTTCGGGATGATGCTTCCATCTTTGAAATTCTTTGTATGGATTTAAATAAGGATTTGAATAATCTAAACCAACAACCATACCTATATATTTAAATTAAGAAGAATCAGTGAATAGTAAGAATATATATATATATGGAATAAATTACCTAATAATACTAAATTTGGTTCTTGATGATATAAAAATGTACCACCAAATGTATCACTTAATGGTGAATTTTGTAATGGCCAACCAACAGTATGTTGAATATATCCTGCTTTAAAAGTATCCTTTGGAACAGTCCATACTTCTTTAATACCTAAACCATATGTTTGAACATCTTTATCTTTACGTAAATTATATTTTTTAATTAATGTTTCACTACATGAACCTCTTGCACCTTCGGCAAATAAAGTTTGTTTGCCTAATAATTCCATACCTCCTATAAATATATATATATTAAATAAAATGACTATTGAAGTTAAAAATGTAACCACTTACTTGCATAAGTATCTTTTTTTTCACCATTTTTACCAATACCAACATCTTTAGTTGCAATACCAATAACAACATCATTACCATTTTTATCTTTATTATATAATACTTCATCAGCAGCAAATCCGGGATATATTTCAACTCCTAATTCTTCTGCATATTTACCCAACCATCTTGTTAATTGTGATAATGATATTATATAATTACCTGTATAAATAATAATTATATATATATGAGTGATAAAATCAATGTAGGTAATAATTAATATTTTACCATCATTGTGTAATTGTGGTGGTAAAAATATTCCTGGTACTTCTATTGATGATGATTCTGATAATATTAAAAATTTATCATCTTTTGCTTTTGTTTGTATAGGAATATCCTTATGTTCACGCCAATTAGGTATAAGTTCATCTAATGCTCTTGGTTCAAAAACATTACCACTTAGAATATGTGCACCAATTTCAGCTCCTTTATCAATCAAACAAACACTAAACAAGCAGAAGTAAATAATTATTTGACTTAATGAGTTGCAATAGCTAGTAAAAATATTACCTTATTTCTTGATTCTTTTCTTTAGCTAATTGTTTCAATCGAATAGCAGCACTTAAACCTGCAGGTCCACCACCAACACAAACTACATCATAGCTCATTGATTCACGTGTACTACTACATTTACGAGTTGCTCCATATGGGATACGACGCAAGTTACGAAGGATTCTCAAAGGAACCATTTTGTTCTATGATTCTTAATTTTTTATGGATTTGTGATATGGTAGATTTTTTCACATTCCGGCATTCAACTTGAACAAAATTCTCCAACAAGAATAAATGTTTCAGAATTATATATAGAATTCATAAGTGTTACAATAGTGATATTAAACTTTCTTGAGAAGCTTTTGAATAAGATTTAGATGTTTTAATTAAGTATTAATCCAATTATTCTTACTATAAACATTTATAAGTAATAAAAAATTTAGAGAAATTACCTTGTGACTATTTTGTTGGCTTTCATGCATAAATTTACATCTAAATAAATAAATGGAAAATAATGGAAAGAATAAAAGCGGAACTAAAATATCTTTTCTTTCAAAAAAGAGGTGAAGTCCTGCTCAGAATTTGCCAGGATTACCTTGTTATTGGCACAATTGTCCATTCGTTTGTTCCATGTCCCGTCAGCCACAACCAGTACGTTCCAATCTTACTTGCTTTTTTACACATTTATGTACTACATACTCACTTAATCTTGAAGTCATTATCTTACTCTTTGTTATTATACTTACTTATTTATTTCCTTATTTCCTTATTTTTTTTATTTTTTTATATTATAAGAACGAAATGCTATCTAATTTATCTTTGGATGGTAATAATGTAAGGGCAAATACAATGGTTGATACTTCAGATCGTGTTGCAACTATGGATACTGCAACTAGTAGCGGAGATAAAAAAGATGCATCAAAATCTGGTACTATTAATTATGATGCACAACGTATGATTGGTCATGGATCATTTGGTGCAGGTATTTCATTATAATTCTTATTCTATCATCATAATATTTATTTATTACTACTATCATAGTATATTTGGCTAAAAATACAGAAACAGATGAATTAATAGCAATAAAAAAAGTTTTACAAGATAAAAGATTTAAGAACAGAGAATTACAAATCATGAAACAATTAGCTAAACGACCACATCCATATATAGGTAATAAATATATCAATATATATATTCAGAACAATTAACTAATTAATAATTGAAATTATTTATAGTTACGATGCATCATCATTTTGTAAGTAAAGGCACTAAATCTGATGATGTTTATTTAAATTTAGTGTTAGAATATGTTCCTGAAACGGTTTATTCTATAGCAAAACAGTATAACCAATTAAGAGAATCGGTAATACATTATATAGTTATATAATTTATAATAATATTTGATTCATTTTATTTCGTATATATAGGTACCAATATTATCTGTAAAAATTTATATTTATCAATTAGCAAGGGCTTTAGCACATATTCATGGTATGGGAATATGTCATCGTGATATAAAACCTCAAAATTTATTAATTGATCCAGATAAACATGTATTAAAGTTATGTGACTTTGGTTCAGCAAAAATGTTAGTGCCTGGTGAACCAAATGTAGCATATATATGTTCAAGATACTATAGAGCACCTGAACTAATTATTGGTGCAACCGAGTATACTACATCAATAGATGTATGGTCAGTAGGTTGTGTAATGGCAGAATTATTACATGGTACACCAATATTTGTTGGTGAATCTGGTATTGATCAAATATATGAAGTTATAAAATTATTAGGTACACCTAGTAAAGAAGAGATTAATATTATGAATCCAGCTTCAACAGATTTAACATTACCGCATCAACCTAAAAAACAATGGCATACATTTTTTAAATCATCCGTACCAAGTGATGCAGCAGATTTAGTTGATAAATTAGTAGTTTATAGACCTAATAATAGACTAAAACCATTAGATATTTGCTCTCACAAGTTTTTTGATGATATAAAGAATCCATCATCAGTAAAACCAAATGGTACACCTATACCAAGAGAAATGTTTAATTTTACTGCTGAAGAGATTGCATCATCATCGGGAACTATTATAGGCGGTGCAGTATCATCACCATAATGTATTATGGACTGTATATAAATAATGAATTAAGTGATTTTAGTTTTTGTTTTTAATACAATGTACAAGGCAAAATTATTCAAATTATTCATATAGAAAAATTATAAAAATTAGTAGCAACACCATTATTATATATGACTAATTATTCTTTTTTATTTATAGCATTTTGTGTATCTAATGCACCAGTTCTTATAAATGGATCATCTTCATCTTGTAATTTATTTCCACCATATTCATTTTCAACTTCATTATCATTATCCCTTACATCATGTTTGTTATACTCATCATCTTCATCTAAATCTAATTGTGATAATTCAATAAATTGAGTATACATTTGACTATTTTTAGCTGGTGCCCACATAAGACATATTGTTACTAATATAAAAAAATAGGTAAATTCCCATGATGCATCTACAGACCATTTATATTGCCAGTTACTCTCATCACCATTACCATCATTAACAAATAATATACTACCATATAATGCCCATAAACATGCAAAAAAGAATGATACGAATAATACAGCTCTAAAATTACGATATAAAACATATTTTACCGCTTAATAAGATAAAGTAAGTAAAGGAAGGAAGTAAAGGAAGTAAGTAAGTAATAAGATTACCTTGTTTTCTTGCTGCTAATGATGACATTAAATTATTTATTGATGTAAATATCCACATATAAAATGTAGTATCAACAGCAGCTAATAAGAATATAGTAATTGATACTAAATCATAACTAGCTTCGGCAATATTAGTGCTTGTTGTACTAGTAATTGGAATGTTATTACCCATGAAATATATGATAGACAATATACAATATGATGAACCTATTAAATAAAAAATATGTATTAGTGAATGAATATTGCGAATAATGTAATAAACAAACCTAAATACAAGACTTTCTTCATGTCATCACCAATGGTAACTCTTACAATACCATATCCTAATGCAACAAATGTAATAACAACTCTAGATATTGATCTTTTTCCAATACCAAATAAAGTGCCAATAGTTGATAATGATAATGGAGCAATACCAGTGTCATTATATGATAAATAATAAGCAAATAATACAAAAGATTCAATCATTCCTAATGCTAATACTAATGTTATCCATAATTGCAATGGTATTAATTGATTAAAATACCATGAACATAGTATTAACCAAGTAACAGCAATAATAGCATACATAATACTTAATGCACCATAAAATGGTAAATATGGATACATATCAGCAGGTAAATAACCATATGGATCTACTGATTCTAATTTACCATCAATAATAACTGGAGATGTATTGCCATTACAAACAGCAAATATATAAATATATACACCCATTTCTTTAAATGTTGTATGAGATATAAGTGGATCTGTATTAAGAGGATATAAACTTGTATCTTTTGTTATTAAAAATGATCTCATATATGCTTCATTAATACCTAGCAAGTATTAAATATGTAAAAAAATAAAAATAAATAATTAAAGAAAGAAATGAATACCATTTGGTACATATAACTTATTTGCTGTTGGACATACTCCTGCAGTTACCATATCTTCAGTACAACATAATTCTTCATTCTCCCAATAATCCATCCATAACATATCACCTATATATTTATTTTATAAATTAGTTGAGAACATTATCCATGGATACATAAAGGTGAATTACCAGTGGGTTCTTCAAATATTAATACATCTAATAATGAATTTGTGCAGGGTCTAGTACTATCATCATCATCACCAACTACTCCATCATCACATGATATGTAAAATTTTAAATTTGTTAGATCAACAAATGATCGACCATTACCAGGTGCCCAATCAGGTGCATCATTTGGACTATATTTAGCGATAGATAAATATTCTGGATAGCCTAATTAAAGAAATCATTGAATAAAATTGGTTGAATAATTTCAATAAGATTATGAATGAAAGTAATAACATTAATTTAATTAAGTTAGAATAAGAATGATTTACCTGGATATAAGGGATGTTTGTTGAAATTGATAATTTCACACGTTATCAGTGATACTGCACTTACAAAGATGAGCCATAATGCATGAGATTTACGCACCATTACGTTGTGTGTTCTTGCTTTAAGATTCCTGAAATTTTTCTCGAATCAAAAATCAAATAATTAGGCCGGTTGTATTCAAT
>JACCDO011123714.1_pt1 | contig 11558 bp, 16 predicted proteins | sample 7446101 | NCBI WGS metagenome assembly JACCDO01 (sample SAMN15323440, study PRJNA562643) | freshwater metagenome | isolation source: river surface water | place: USA:Blue River Watershed | collected 2017-08-16
CTCGAGGACGGAAAGCGGTTTGTCATCGCCGACTTAGGCACTGGTGTAGGTAAGTCGGCAATCGCGGTGACAGTCGCAAGGTACCTGAATGCTCATTCACCGCCTACTGGCCCGGACGATGCAGCGCCCGGTGCATGGTTCATGACAACTCAGAAGATTCTGCAGGAACAGTACTGCGAAGACTTCGGTGCGCCATTGGGTGCAATGCGATCAATCCGCTCTGCGACTAACTACACATGCGACTTCCTCAAGAAGCACAACTGCAGTGAGGGGCAGCAGATGCTCCGTGGTGCAGACAAGAGCTCAAAGTTCTGGAAGGCGTGCATGTTCACCTGCCGCTACAAGCAGGAGCGGAAGGCGTTTCTTGAAGCTCCTGAGTCCGTGACCAACTTCTCCTACGCACTGACAGCAGCGAACTACGGCGACAAGATCCTAAAGCGGAACTTGCTCGTCCTTGATGAGTGTCACAACACCGAGACAGAGCTGGCGAAGTTCATCGAGATCTCGATCTCTGAGAAGGCTGCGAGTGCCGTGGGACTTGACTGGCCCGACTTGAGCACTTACTTGCAGACTGTGAAGTGGATCCGCGACACCTACGTCCCAACCTCACGTGGAGTCCTTCGTGATATGGAGGCGGATCTTGAGCAGTTCAAGGAGCTCGAGGGGCAGTCGAAGGAGTACGCTGACATGGCGCGACGCTATGAGATCCTCAACGGGCACATCCAGAAGGTGGAGACGTTCCTCCAGCTGCAGGACCCAGACAACTGGGTGTTTGAGAACCTCCCGTCAGTCGGCAAGAACACTGCTAAGATCACCTTCAAGCCGATCGATATCTCTCCGTTTGCTGAGCAATACCTCTTCAGGCTAGGCAAGCGCGTCCTCCTGATGTCTGCAACCGTGATCAACTGTGACATCTACGCTGAGTCATTGGGTCTACCCAAGGATCAGTACACTGCGATCTCGAAGCCCACACCCTTCCCGGTCGAGAATCGTCCGATCTACTTCTCACCTGTTGGCCTGATGAGTGCTGATCACATTGATGCCTCATTACCCAAGTTGGCCGAAGCTGTCAAGGAGATCCTGAAGGAGCACAAGGGCCAGAAGGGCATCATCCACTCGCACAGTTATAAGATCACCAACTTCCTCCGGAAGAACATCCGCGACAAGCGCCTCATCTTTCATGATGCTGATGACCGTGAGGAGGCTCTCAAGAAACACATGTCGTCGACTACGGCAACTGTTCTGGTCTCACCTAGCATGGCAGAGGGCGTTGACCTCCGTGATGACCTATCACGCTTCCAGATCATCATGAAGGTGCCATACCCATCCTTGGGTGACAAATTGGTCAAGAAGCGCATGCACCGCTGGTCGTGGTGGTATCCTATGCAGACGATCAAGACTATCGTGCAGGCCGTAGGCCGTTCAATTAGAAATGAAAAGGACCAGGCAGTCACGTACATTTTAGATGCTGATTGGCAGCGTTTCTACAATAAAAACAGCAACATCTTTCCAGATAGCTTCAAGCAAGCTCTCAAGTGACACTCAATGTTTGCACCCATCTTTCACGCAATTTTGGCAGCAGTGAACGTCTTTCTTGTAATCTTCAACTATCGAACAGAAGATTATCTTGACGCAGGAGTGCACGTCTTGTTCGTGATCAACTTCTTCATCATGTTCTTAATAACGATGGGAGAGCCTAGAGATGGAACAACAGATTGATAACTGGAGCACCGGCAGCGGTGTAGCATCCGACTGGGCAGGCGTGCTTGATGATGTGAAACAGTCAATCTTAAATGGCTGCAAGATCTTTGTGGGTGCAGATAGCGTCAAAGAGCAGAAAGAATGCACATTTGTGGTGACAGTTTGCATATACAATCCTGGCGCAGGAGGTAGATATTACTTTAAGCGCTTTAAACAGCCTACCAAGATCTTCCCGTCGCTTCGTGCACGGATATTCCAGGAAGCTGCCGAGGCGATTGAGGTTACTTTGAAGTTGCTCCAAGAAATACCCGACGCGCCCGTCGAGATCCACTTAGACGTTAATCGTGATAAGCGACACGAGACGGGAACCTTCAGTGAACAGGTAATCGGCTACGCGAAGTCAATCGGTGTTGATTGCAAGATTAAGCCTGATTCTTGGGCTTCGTCTGACATTGCTGATAAGCACACACGTCACAGATACAACAAGAGACAAACGGAGAAAAGGTGACACAATGATGAACAAGTATGACATGGCAGACATCATCCTAAGTGAGCCCTTGCTTGGAGGAAAGAAGATGGATCCTAAAGCTGTCCTACTCGACCTCGTCGAGGCACTCGACGATCGTGCAGCTGAGCGTGCGCTCCGATCGGTTGCAAAGACATGGGGCATTTCTCTCTCAGCTGAGCGCGACCGTAATGACGACTGAGATTCCTTCAAAGACCAAGATCTTCCGGAAGAAGAAGGGCAGTGATGAGGACGTCATTGCAAAGATGACCAAACATCTGCAGAAGAAGTTTCCTAAGCGAGAGCTTGAGGTAAAGATTGTATCTGATGATGGCGGTCGTCTCATCGAGATTCACGTCAACGAGCCCAAGCTCTCCAAGTCAATGCGTGACTTTCTACCCCTTAACTGGGAAGGTTGGCGCACGGTAGTGATAAATAGATATGCAGCATCAGGTGCAGAATGATTAAGAGCGGTGACAGAGTATACCCATATTTCAATATGGGCCAGAAGGGTCGTGTAGTTCGTGTCCAGCGGTCAAATGTAACAGCAAACACTGTGGGCGGAACACTCTCAGCAGAGCTGTTAGCAGAGATTCTGCTCGACGATGGTGAGACAGTTGTGGTTCACCGTGTACAAGACCTGATGCGCGAGGATTAAGATGAAGAAGCAAGTTGCGTTATCTGAGCAAGAGCTCCGTCGCATAATCCGTGCTGCTCTACATGAGCAGGACGGTGAAGTTGATGGGACAGTTAACATTTACAGCCCTATTGACAGTAATGCCGTAATCGGCGAAGATGTATTGCTTAAAAATTTGAAGAGCATTGTTGAAAAATTTGAAGGTATTGAAATAGGAAAACAACAGCCCACAGGTAAGCAGTATACAGATTTTATAGCAAAAGCTGCCAGTGAATTAGGTCTAACGTCGCCACTTGGAAACTGGGATGAGACTAATCCTGGACAGTCACAATTTGAAATTATCAGTGCATATCTCAAGCTATCTGTCATCCTCTTGCTTGAGAGAAAAGATCTTACAGAGAGTCCGTTAACTATCAGCGGATCAAAGAGCAACTTCATTGTTCCGTATATCAAGGTTGATAGCGATCCCAACTTCTACACATCATCTTCGGAAGATCCTCGCGTAATTGATACACTTAATTTTCTTCGCACAAAAGTGTTCAACGACGCCCCACCCGTCAACTATCGAGACAAGGCATTCTTTGATAAATTAGGTGATGCTGCCTTTGTGAAACAGGTCAATGATGCTAAGATTCAAGTTAGTGGTGATGATGCAAATTTAGCATTTAAAAATTTTATAGGCGATGCTGAGAAGCAAAGGCTTGCAGAAATTGCAAGAGCTGATCTAGAAAAAAAACTAGGCCCGCTTAAAGAAACTTGGTCAAAACTGCAAACTGCAACTTTTGAAAATTATTTTGTTATACCTGTCAATATTCCCAATATTTGGCAGGCAGTTGTCAATAATCCAACTGATCCGTTTTACAATCCTTGGCGTGAGACGTGGGTTGTGTGTAATATGATCAATAAGGGAATTGCACTTCCAGGGGGCGCAGCAGCTCTCGCAGCCATGTTATATAAGGCTAATACTAGCGGATTGTCGATGCAGAGCTCGTCTTATCGCCCCGACGAGTCCAAGGCAGCAGCGATGTCTATGCAACCGCTTAGTGAATCGAAGCGCATCCTTGTTACACACAGTGAACTTCGTCGGATCATCGCAGCTGCATTGCATGAGCACATTAGCAGGCAGCAGGCCATAGTCAACGAGAGTGCAGGTGGGGTAATTGATGGCATAACAAAGGTAGGAAAGTGGTTCAAGGATATATTCACCGGTGGCGACGCAGCAGAAGCTGCAGCGAAGGCTGCATCTGACCTGTTGTCATCAACTGGCAAGCAAAATGTATTAAGAGCTGCGCTGAGTGATCTAGACACTACTGGACAAAGCCTCATCAAGCCTAACAGCATAGCAGCAATTAAGCAGTCACTTTCTAACGGTGCAATGGGAAGCAGTCAACTTCTAGATAGATTTGCTGAACAAAGCCCAGATGCGCTAAAAAAACCTGGGTCTATTGAGCAAGTCATGCGTCGTCCTTGCGTCGCTACATTTCAAGGAATCGGTGCAGGGACAGATCCTAGGTGTGTTGAAGCTGCAAGACAGATACTAAACAATTCTGCAAGATACGCAATTGCGCAGGGCGCCGAAGATCTCGAAAAGATGGCAGAGATTGGTCGTGAGACTTATAGGCTCATCCAAAGATTAAACGACACGGAGAAAAGGGTCGTCGACGCCATCATAGACGCAGCAGAAACCAATGCAGCGTATTTCCCGCTGCCCGACAATTGGCGCGAGCTTCCAGTCGACAGAGTCAACGACTCAATTGATAAGAGTGTCGTTCAGGGTCTTATGGACAAACTTGAAGCAGCTTACAAAGCGTTCGGTGAGAGCATTGCCAGTAGCTCAAAAATCATTGCAAAAAAGTTTGTGTCTGATCCTTACTCTGCTTATTCAGCTGCACAGGAAGGTGTCCAAGCAACTGTAGGCAAGGGTATTCTTGACTTTATGGGACACTTAAAGTACAGCCCAGAACAGATGGGTGTACTCAGAAAGTATGTGGGCGGCATCTTTTATGCAGGTGATCGGTACGTCGTATCACTGCCTCTAAAAGTAGGAGCTGAGGCGTTAGCCAGGAATTTGCAAAAATATCCTAGAATTGCTAGTGCATTTGACAAGATAATGAGATCAAATGTATTTCGCTCCTTAGTCGCAAAGCAAATTGCTGCATACGTGCTCGCCTTCTCACTGAGCGGGTTCGGTGCCACAGGTATTAGCTACGAGGAAAGTCCTATCCTGTTTTGTCTAGAGCGTCTATCAGACACCAATATATTATCAGCTTCATTAGCAGAAATTATTATTGCGGGTATTAGTGAAGGTCTACGTGATGACGAACCGGCGTTTCTTACTGAAGATTTTGCTAAAGCACTGGTAGCAGATCCACAGGTTATTAGTGATATTCTAATAGGAGCAGTCGATCATCTCACAAATGGCATTAAAATCCCAGACGGTGCCTTTCCAGAATTGCAAGAAAGAATTGTAGCTAAAGAAAACTTTGTTCTTGATGCACTTTCATCTATTTCTAGGTATGTCAACTACAGCGGTGAAGCACGTCGACGATTTGCTGCAAGAGCAAAGGCAGAAGTTGATGCAGCTGTTGAACAGGCTGCGTCAGCTTCAGAAGCAGTTGCACAGACTCCTAGCCAGAAAATGGATGCGCTCGAATCATTACGAAAAGCTACTACTGATTCAACTAAGAAGAATATAGCTGATGCTCTTTCTGGTGTGACAGAGTACGTGTACAAAGCTCCACCCAATGCCGAGCCTTTACTCAAAGATTACTCAAAGAATCGTCTAGAAAACTCACTTAGTCCTATTGGCATAGTTGCAGCAGCAAGAAATATCGATGAGATCAAGATTCTTAATTACGCGTTAGATGATAATATTAGATTGATGCCTGATGCACAAGCATTTAAAACAATTGCAGCGCTTGAACAGGGTCAAGACGAAGAAATCAGTGAGCCTACACAAGAAGATATTGCCATGGTACAGGCAATCAAGAAGCTCGGTGCTGCTATATCAGCTCGTCAAAAGAATCCAGCACCTGCTGCGCCTTAGCATTGACCTACCACGTCTACATCGTCACTTGCTCTGATGGGTCGCTCTACACCGGCATCACAACCGATGTAGAGCGACGCCTCCATGAGCACAACAACACTGCACGGGGCGCAAAATACACCCGTTCCCGGCGACCTGTGTCACTTGCTGCCACATGGCCCGCAACTGACAGATCATCAGCACTCCGCGAAGAGGCGAGGATCAAGCGCTTGACAAGAAAAGAGAAGCTGCACTTGATAGATACATTTGTCAGAGAGAAGCAGAGTTGAAAAAAGTTTACGATGGGCCCACGCTGCCCCTGTGGACGCGGGTTGATGTTGAAACCTACAGCGGTGTCAAAGTGCGTTGTGAGATTGTTGAAGTTCGCAGGTTGGGATCTTGCGCAGCATACACTGTCAAGCCGAAGGAAGACAGAGAGGCTGAGTTACGTCGTGCAGGCGTCCCAAAGGGCGACTGGACATCATCTTTCACCGCATTTGACTGGCAGGTGAAAGCTGTCCAGCCTGCAGCTAATGTTGAGCAAGCAGAGCAATCGACACGAAAGGTGATTAGAAAACCACGTGAAGATGGGAGATACGTATCTACATGATGCACGACACACCACGTATGACAGGCCAGGGCTTCGTCGTTATGGACATCTACGGTCCAGAGACAGACGGTAAGCTCTACAATTACATGTTCTCACAGATCTGCTACATGAGAGCGATCCATCTCTGGTTCCACGGGGCACACCACGTCACCCGTGGCGCATCATTCTCAGGTGACCACTCCTTCCTCTATGACAAGATCTATACAGGCGTGGATGAAGCGATTGACGGTGTGATCGAGAAGGCGATCGGTCTCTGCGGTGCAGACATCGCATGCCCAAGTCACATTGCAACAGGTGCAGCACAAGTGATCTGTGCATATCCTTCACCCAATAAGCTGAATGCAACGGGCATCGCAGCTGCTGGGATGGCGATCATCAAGGACTTCATCGAGTTCCTCGAGTGCATGAAGAATGAGCTTGATGAGTGCGGATCAATGACCCTGGGTCTAGAGGATCAAATCGGTGGCATCGCCAACGATCATGAAGGCTACTACTACCTGCTCAAGCAGAGGGCCTGCGACGATCTCTCAGGTTGATGTAAACATGGGTGTTTGCTTCGTATAATAATTCTATGAAGCACATCTATAAAGATCCATATGAGCTCATCAAGCTCCGTGACGTGAAAGGATGCGTAGTCACTAGCGGCGGATTTGATCCCATGCATGTGGGACACCTTCGCTGTCTACAGGAGAGCGCAATCATCTCATCGGCGCACAATCTTCCTCTCGTCGTGATCGTCAACGGCGACGGGTTCCTCCAGCGCAAGAAGGGCTTTGCATTCATGCCGCACGAGGAGCGGATGGAGATTATTGCAGGTGTCCGTGGCGTCGACTACGTTGTGGGTTGGGATGACGGTAGTCAGACAGTGACAGGTGCACTAGGCATCCTCCATCCGCTGATCTTCACAAAGGGTGGCGATCGAGACAGTGCGCAGAACGTTCCCGAGTTTATCCTGTGTCAGGAGATTGGCTGTCACGTCTACTTTGGTGTTGGTGGTGGAAAGATCCAATCGTCATCTGACCTTGTCAAAGCTGTGAGGGCTGCTTAAGATGCGTCTTGTTAAGAAGCCTTGGGGTCATGAGGAGATCTGGGCAGAGACTGACAAGTACTGTGGTAAGATCCTGTACATTAAGGCAGGTCAGCGTCTAAGCCTCCAGTATCATGAAAAGAAGACGGAGACGATTCGTGTCCAGCAAGGCACACTCAACCTGACACTTGGAAATCCTGATGGATCGACCTTTGAGACACAGCTGCAGGCAGGCCAGTCTTACCACGTCAGCACTGGTACCATCCACCGTTTCGGTGCAGGTGAGCACGATGTTGTTCTCGTAGAGGTGTCCACACCGGAACTCGATGATGTAATCAGGCTCCAAGATGACTACACGCGGTGATACTTTCTTAGCATAGCGTGTATTATGCTAATATGAAGGAAGGTATCTCATGGCTAAGAAGAATAGAGTGCAGTCTGCACCGGAGGTGTCTGCAGGCGTAGTCATCTTGCGTAACGATGATAAGAAGGGTTGGTGCTTCTTGGCATTGAAGGTGTACGGCAGATTTGATGTCTGCAAGGGGCACGTTGACATGCAGGACGCAGATGCCGATAATCCAGCAGGATCGATTGGTCAGATCATGAACGCTGCAGCACGCGAAGCACGTGAAGAGTGTGGTTACGAGCTCTCATTTGATCCAAATGTACAGCTCACAGCAGAAGAAAGAGTCGCTAGAATGTCCTGGGGGAGTGAACACTATGTGTGCAGGAACTTCAATAAGGATGGTACACCAAAGAAGGATGTCTTCCTATTTGCTGCTGAGACGCGTTGTCCTAACTTCAAGATTGGCGTCAACGACAAGGGCATTCGTGAGCACGATGATGGTTTCTGGATTCCTATCGGAGACGTCGATAGAGTCCCTCTACACAACTACTTGAAGCCTGGTGTCAAGTGGGCAGTCGAAACAATGCAGATCGGTATCAAGTCACATGAGCTCATCGAGCGTCTACAGGAGCTCGCGGAGGATTAATTGCCTCGTGGAAAGTACAGGTCACTTGTCAGGCTAGTCTCTCGGAACATTATGCATAATCTGGTCGATAATGTCGACCGGCGTCGATTTAAGACAACGCTCCCCGCGCCCGGCTACTACTACCTTTGGGACAAGGTGCGGGGAGCCAAGTCACGTCATCCAGTTACTGCAATTGGATTTGATGTAAATCTAAAAGTTGTTCGCAGGAAGCGCAAAGGGTACGACATCTTTGCGTCCGTCTGGGCAGATGACACAGGCAATAGTCACATTGAAGTTGAGGTCCACCACAACCCTAAGCGGAAGGAGCACCTGACCGACTTGTACTATGAGCTATGTGGCACCATCAGACACGAGATCGAGCACATCTCAGACGAAGGTGCCCTATCAGGAAAGGCACCTAATCAACAGAAGCTAGTACCGCACGTTCCAAAAGCAGGGAAGATAGTCCATACTTTGAACTTGCGCGCCAAAATGTTCAGCGACATCTACAGCACGTTAGAAGCATGGGGCCTTGAAGAAGTTGACCGCCTAAAACGCTCGATCGAAGGTGACACCTTCAGCTACTTGACCTGCTACGAGGAAGTGGGGCCAATCACGCAGGGAATTTACTACGAGGCAAAGAAGAGACGCTGCTCAGTTGACGAGATCCTCGTCCGCTATCTAGATCACCTGCAGCAGGCGAACATGATAACAGATGAAGAGTACGACGAGGCATACAATCATCTAATAGCATGGATCAAGTTGACGCTCCCGAGGGCACGTACGCTTGACTGACCTATTTATAGACAGGAGGTATGCATGCTCATTAGGTCAATTAAGACGCAGCGATTTGTTTTCGGTGTCCTGGGTGACACACTGAACTCTCAGCAGTGCATGCTTGCCCAAGCATGCACGCCACACTGAAACGGAGCGTGCGATGGAAAAGAGTTCACTGCAAGTGCGCCAAGCGCTTTGGGCTTCAGTCTTCGCTGAGAACATCCTAATCACATACGCGACCTACATCTTCTGCTGTGACTTTGCGACTACACGACGCGTTACGCGAGGGGACTATGAGCGGCTAGACGATCTAAGCATCGATGAGTGACCCGTGCAGGTCCGGTAGAATGTGTTATAATGTAGTTGAGGTGGCGATGAATTGGAAGCATGAGGGTAGTTTCGCAAGTGGTATCACGATCTGGACGCTAGCAGAGTCGACGGACAAGTATAGCGAGGTGTCCATCCACACATTCAGCGGTGGTGAAGGTTACACGCTGACGCTTGACTCACACCAGGCTGCTCGATTCAAGACGCTGGAAGATGCTCAGGCATGTGCTGCTGACATTCTCAAGGGACATCTCAAGGCTAGAAAGAATGGCTGAGACATGGGTCACATCCGACCTGCACCTATTCCACAAGAACATCATAGTCTACTGTGGGCGTTCGTACTCCAACGAGTACGAGATGAACGACGATATCGTCCGCGCATGGAACAATACAGTGTCTGATGTTGATCGGGTGATCATGGTCGGTGATCTATCGGCAGGCGTGATGGGCCGTTATGAAGAGCTTAGCTCCTTGATCAGTCGTCTGCGTGGTCACAAGACGCTTATCCGAGGCAACCACGACCATCAGACGGATGCGTGGTATAAATCAGCAGGATTTGCTGAGGTTCACGACTGGCTGATCATTGGGGAGAAGCTGTTCGTGCACAAGCCTGCTACTAGCATGAGCCCAGACGTGATCAGCCTCGTCGAGCAGGTGGAACCACGTCTGATCGTGCACGGTCACATCCACGATGACAGACCTAACATCCCAGGTCACTTCAACGTCGCATGGGATCGTCACAAGCGTCTCATCAAGATGTCAGAGATTGATACACTGTGTGTGTCCAGTGTATAGTTCAGTGTGGTAGGTCGTCGTCGTCTTAGTGTGGGTGATCTTGTTGAGCACATTAATAAGCAGCACCCAGACCACGGAAAGATCGGCATGGTCACGCGTGTATCCGATCAAACGAAGATGATGCGAATAGTGTTTGTGATGGTTGAGGGCACTGAGCGTGTCTGGTTTATGGGTGATTTTGTGAAACTGAAGGGCGACGAAGATGACAAAATCATCTGAGACGCGGCCTTAACGATCTGCTTCACTTTGTTAATAATTTCAGCATCATTCTAGAATTGTCTAATCAATTGAACTTCTACATTCTTGGAGAGAATTGTGATTAAAAGAATTGAAGACCAGCCCGAACCCACAGGCGAAGGTACACCTGTTTGGGATCTTGTTGTCTCTGACATGAAAGAGAGAGACAGCTTGGGTAGGCAGCGCTATGGCACGCCTCTTCGGACTTGGAACGGAAGAGATGCGCTAATTGATGCGTACCAGGAGATTCTGGACCTCGCTGTCTACGTCCGGCAAGAGATTGAAGAGCGTCGCTCGATCCAGCAGATCTGCGATCAAGTGGCTCTCATTCCAGGCGCCGAGGACTGCACATCGCAGAATGTGCTAGAAACACTCAGTGAAATTGAAGAGCGCGTCCACATGCTTGAATCATCCAACAAGGATCTTCGCAAGCGCCTGACAGCTCTGCAGAATGAGTCATCCTACGACGCAGGTTTTAGACGAGGCAGCCAGGCGGCGCTAGAGCTTGTAGAGAAGATGCAGGGCAAGCACGTCAGCAATGAACTATTAGAGAGTGCTATGAATCTACGGAGCAACCAAGGTGGACGCGCAGAAGGATGAGATCCGCGAGGGTGATCTTGTCCGCGTCTGGGAGACGCGTGATGGCGTTGTTGTGGGTCGATATGGTGATGGTTACTACGAAGTGCTTGTGAAGTTGCCACAAGGTAGGTCGCTTGTTAGAGCCTGTCGGGAGCAAGACCTTGCGCTTGTGCAGCATCCTGCTGTCAATGAGTGATAGTTATCTGTATGATTCGCAGATACATTATCAACGAGATTAGAAAAGTCATCCTCTCTGAGAAGGTGAAGGAAGACAAGAAAGACGGTGACACTTGCCCACGAGCAACACAGGACCCTGTCCTCAACACGAAGAACCGTAACAAAGCGATCAAGAAGCTGGGTTACGGAC
>JACCDO011929845.1_pt1 | contig 11558 bp, 9 predicted proteins | sample 7446101 | NCBI WGS metagenome assembly JACCDO01 (sample SAMN15323440, study PRJNA562643) | freshwater metagenome | isolation source: river surface water | place: USA:Blue River Watershed | collected 2017-08-16
CAAACCAATAATGCTTTTTTGGAGTTAGTGATAGCTTGCTGTATTTAAAAAGAGCGTCTTCCATGTCCGGTTTTTTAGTGCCTTCAACCTCAGAAAGCCACTGCCCGGTTTTAAGGCTTTGTAGGAGGGTTGTGGCTTCGCCTGTATAAACACCGCGCGGGAACCGACTTAAATATTGTGTTAACCAGTAGGTGGCTCGGGGAGCGCTTCTCGACTTATACTCGATGACCCCAAGCTCGAATGTGGAGCGTGCAGCGTATTCGTCGCGGTAGCGCTGCGCAGAAAAAGCAAAATACTGTTTAGCAACAGCAATGTCAGAGGGGATCTCAGATTCAAAATTTGGCTCAGAAAGAGCGAGTAAGCATAAACCTTGATGGTAATAATTATAGGATTTTTCTTGTGTTAACCGTTCTACTTTTTTTAGCGTACGTAAAGCTCTTTTAGGTTGTCCGGTGTAGTAGTAAGCTGCCCCTAGGAGATTCCATGAGTTGTAGTCTGACGGTGCGGTGCGCAGATGTTTGCGTAGGATTAAAATGGCTTCATCATAATTTTTTTCAATAAACCTTGCTCGCGCTAGAGGAGCTAAGCTAGCTTTAGGATTAGATTGAGCAACTAGCAATTGGTTCCACATGCCCAAACTTAAAATGATTGGAATAAATATGTGTGCCTTCAAAAAATCCTCTCCGCCATCGAACACTCATTTTGCCGGAATTCACCTAGCTGGGGCGAACTCTCATAAAACAAGTATAGCTATCCTTGGTTCAACTACCAATTTTAGTTCATTTAGGTTAATTAAATTATATGAAAAGATTGGCTCTTTGGGCAGTTTATTTTCAGATGACCGGGTTGTCGAGATTTTAGCGCAAACTCCAAACCTCGCCGAAGTCTTCATCGACTGCCCTTTGACACTTCCCCCTTGCGCCCGCTGTATGCTTGCGGCCTGCCCTGGTGCGCTCGCCTGCTCGGATCCGAGTGTTGGTATGATGCTCAAGTCACAGTCGCAGTCAAGGCATCGTGGTGCAAAAAAGGCACGGGCCTTTAACCCGCAAAGTCATAGGCTTTGGGATGTATGGCAGTCGTCAGCAGGGCCCCGGAGTGAACCATCCTATAGCGCAAATTTAGCGCCCCTTGTTACACGGGCTATGGTGCTTACAAAAAGACTTCACGGTGAGCTCCCCCATGTCACCGTTCGTGAAACCCAGGTATCGTCAGCGCTTAGTGGTTTTTTAGGGCACCTTGGATTTGACCAAATCTCACTTATGCTCTTTAAAAACTTTGAAAAAGGCTTAGCGATGCGCCGCGAGATCCTTGAGGCATTAGTGAAATCTGACACGGTGGTTCTCACCAGTGATGATGTAGGTAGAATTGGGCAGACCGTTGAGGGATTTAGTGGTTTTATCACGGCACTAGTGGGAGCCTATCACTACCATGGACTTACGACCACTAAGCCGATAGGGTTTACCTGCGATGAGGGATGGGTGTATCTACCGCATGTCGGGGATGAAAACGGGGTTTGATAAAAAAGCAAAAAAAACTAAATATCCCAGCAATTATATCTTGCCGATAATAAAAATCCTAAAAAAGTTGAGAGAACAACTGATTATTTGCTACTATTTCAGTAGCTTGTAATAAGTAGTAAGCCTGTGATGTCGGGGTGTCTGGGTTTAAAGTTTTTAGACTCTAATGCCGAATAGTACTTGATGTTTCTAGGAGGGATAACGTGCAAGTGCGCATGGTCGGAGCGACCGATATCGGTAAAAGGCGAAAAAATAATCAGGACAGTATCTTTTATGATGAACTCGCATCATTTGGTATTGTTGCCGACGGTATTGGCGGTCGCAGTGGCGGGGAAGTGGCCTCGAGTATGGCGGTCAACGGTTTGCGGAAAGCGTTTATCGCGAGCGACAAAATCAGGCATGAAGAGGTTGCACCGTTTTTAATTACTGCTGTTGACCGTATGAATTCAGAGATTTTAGAGCGTGGCCGTAAGGAAGCAGAAATTAATGGCATGGGCACAACCTTAAACTGCCTCATGTTTGTCGGTGATCGCCTCTATTTAGCACACGTAGGTGATAGTCGTACTTATATGTTCTATCGCAACCATATTTTTCAACTCACCATCGATCACAGTGTTGGTAATTTTTTAGAACGTGGCTGGCTGCCTCGGAGTGCGATACAGCCAGGAGCAAAAGACGGAGCACTTGTCCGTGCCCTAGGGTTAAGTGATAGGTGTGAAGTGGATCTCTATGAGATTCCATTGATCCCAGGGCAGATTTTTATTACATGTTCGGACGGACTGTCAGGGATGGTTGATGACAAAGGGATTGCCCAGTTAGTTCAGGACAACCTTGAGAATTTTGATGACTTACCTAAAATCCTCATTGCTGCTGCGAATGCTGCAGGAGGGAAGGATAATATTACAGTATTAGTTTCCCAGGTGAGGGATCAATGACTAAACTTTACCTCATCCGAAAAAACCTAGAGACTTTTGTCGGGCCCTGGTCAACTGCTGAGATTAAAGATGCTGTAAAAACCATGCAGTTCGGGTTGCAAGACGAGGTTTCTGGACATTTAGGCCCATGGGTTACCATGGATCAACGGGAACGCATGAAAAAATATTATCCCGACTTAGCAAAAGCCCTTTACGAGGGGAATGGCCTTGATTGGGGACTCGGTGATACTGATATTCGCAGCTCAGATGCCGACACCCAAAGACTCAGGGCACAGGGGCAAAGGAATTTAACCTGGGCAGTTCTGTTTTTTGTGGGTGCAGCAATAGCATTTGGTATTGCGGTCTATTTAGCTAACGCGGCAAAGATGGCAGCTAAGGCCCGAGAAGAGAAAGAACTCTCATTTGATACACGGGAAGCAGAGAGGCTTGCCCAGGTTGAGGGGGAGGTTGCGCTGGATCGGTATTTAGCAAGACACAGTAGCGAAATTGCTAATGCGATGGCTTTTCAAGGCAAGGAAGAGTCTGATTGGTTACCTTATGTCCGGTCATTTGCGCTTCGCGGTGAGGGGAGTTTTGCCGGGGTTTCGGCAAAAGTTCTGAGAGGGCAGACATCTATACCTGCACCAGTGGATTGTTCAGAAAAAGCTTGGGAGCAACGCTGGCGTCAGGGGCAAAGCCAGTGGTCCCGTTTTGCTGCAGGGGAAGAACTCATTAGAAGCCATTGGGCTAGAATTTTAGCTTGGGATCCCCATTGGATTTCTCGTGAGTTGGCCAGTACCAATCATGCAGGCTGGCGTAAAGGCGAAACATACTTTACCTTGTGTTTGACGATGGCAAAGAAGGGGTTGGAGCATGTGGGAGTGTCGCAGATGGGGAGTCAGAATAAGCAGGATCTTGTAGCTAAAGCAAGATTTTTGCGCCGGATTGATTGGATGATTAGTGTCTTAAGCTTAAATCCAACGGAAGGTTTTAAATTCTCTCGCGAGGATTCTTTTTTAGAGGGGTTAACCTGTGTTGATAGTGCCAAAACTCTAACCGAACTTTCTGCTTGCCAAAAGATCTCGGAAAGTACCTATTTTCGCGAGCGCTTTGCAAGACGATTATCATGGTTTGTTGCTCAGGATCAGTCATTAGTTGGTAAGCCAGAATTTAAGAACCAATTTAAAATCGCAGTTGCGAATTTATCTATGGACGACTATTTAACCCAGTTTCGCTATCCTTTTGTCGCACAGGTCGGAGATCTTGTTAGAGATGGTATGCTAAGTGCGGGAAAAAAATCTGGAAATTCTGGACAGACTCCCGCGTCGAAAGCTTCCCACTAAACTAGAGCAAGAGAAGGTGTAAGAATGGGGTCCCGATGGTGGGGTAGGAGTGTCATTATTCTTGTCTTGCAGCTTAGCCTCGGCGGTGCGGTTGCTGCGAAGGAAACTGTCACCCAGGCTTATGGGAATGCAGATAAGAATTTTAAGGCGGGGAACCTCACTGCCGCCTTTTCGATTGCAGCAGGTAACTTAAAACGTTTTCCAGAACACCAGCCTTCGCGCATTCTCGTCGCGAGGATTTATTATGCTTTAGGTAAGGTGAAGCTCGCGGCAAAGCATTTTAAAAAAATTGATCGTGATTTTGTGGCGGGTGATTTTGCCTACGAATACGGTATTTCCTTTTTTTCAGTAAAGGATTGGCCACGGGCCATTCAAGGTTTTAAACGAGTTTCTAAGGGGAGCTCTGACGCTCCTTATGCACGATATTACCTCGGAATTTCCTATATTAGGCTGCGGGAATGGCAGCGTGCAGAGGGAGCCCTTGCTAGAATTCCGGGGCTCTCACCTGATTTTGAGATGAATCGCCGGCAAATTTTAAGTGATCTGCGCGATGTGATTCGTAGGGAACGCTCAGGTGCGATTATTGCTGCGACTCCCATTGCTAGTATGCCTGTAGCCCCTTATTATGGGCCTCCCCCCGCTGTGGCGCAGCCTCCTGCTGGGACAGTAAAAGCTCCCGCTGCCGCTCCACCACCGAAGGCTCCGATCAAGACCGGGCTTGAATTGACCGTAACTCCAGGGATGTCAGCGCTCGATAAGCAAACATCAAATAATTACCACGGCTACGGCAAGGATCGAACAAGTCTTCGTAAGTATGAAGCTACGTCTGCAGTATCCGCAAAGTATAAATTCCCAGCATTTTCTATGGGGGGGCAGCCACACATCGGTAGTCAAGTTAATGTCGCCCACGCCCTATCGCAAACGGTAGGGACAGGGGAGACATACATTGCCTATGCCGATGACCCTCAAACCATTGTCGAACAAGTGAAACCAACCGTAGCAACATCCGGTAAGACAACGACTGGGACAGTCATTCCTGAAATAAGGCTTCCTATTACGAGTTTTTTAGCTGGAAAAGCTAGTTATACGTTCACAGAAGTTTATCCTGAGCTTGACCCTAAACGCAAGCAGACCACCCAGGGGCCCTCTGGTCAGGGGGAATTGACGTTTGATATTGCAACGGTTAAGGGGACTGCCTCTCAACTAGTCCTAACCAAGGCTGGTACTGATTTTGAAAAGACAGACACCAGTTTTAGTGGGGAGCTATCTCATGCGGGTGAGGGTTTTAACCTTTCACTATTAGCACAGCAAGTCGACACTAAAGTGACACCAGCTCCTCCTGAGGGCCCCGTATCTATTCCGCTACAAACCTTTTTAGGGGTCACAACGACCATTACAGCGACAGTGTCTCGAACCTTTGAGGATATCACGGTGACGCTTCTCGCGCAGAATATTGGTTACGAAACGAGCGATGGATTATGGGTAAAGCTAGATGAAGATCAAAGTACAAAGGGTGAGCTTGGAGTAACCTATACCATAGGCTTAGGGTTAAGCTTACAAATGCAAGCAGCGATGACACAGCTGAACGGTTATAAAAAATATGTGGACGCACCTGCACAAGGAAATTTAGCAGATCCCCCGTCAGCTAAAGTTTTTGCCAAAACAAACGGTACAGCACAAGCCATTTCGACGCAGTTTAAGTTTGCGCCGATCGACTGGGGATACGGTTTGGTTTTATATAAGTACGTAACCCAAACCTTTGTAGCTTTAGATGGAGGACTAGGACCCGCATTTGAGAAAGTTACACCAGCGCAAACCACTGAGTTTACGCTGCAGTTTGGCGTGAGCAAAGCCTTTTGAAATATTAGCTCTGAGTTTCAAATTCACTGCGCAAGTCTTCAACCTTCTTTTTAGTTGTGTCAAGACGCTCTCTGAGCTGTTTAATGAGCTTATATCCTTCTTCCACTCTTGACACCATGTCATCAAGGTCAATATCTGGAGATGAAACTTCACGTACAAGGATTTCAACTTTACCCATCATGTCTTTATAAGTGGCTGATTCAGTTTTTTTTGTCATGGAGTACCCTCTGGCTTTTTCGTCGGTTTTATTTCGATAACTTCGAGATTCATCCAACCGTCAATTAATCGTATTTTGACTTTGTCTTTAAGTTTAACTTGTGATGTACGGGAGACTGATTTACCGCCCATCGATACTTGAGTCCATCCTTGCGTAAGCCAAGGCCTTGGATCCTTTTCTTTAAGTGAGGCAGCGAGTTGTTCTAAGTTCATGTGCAACTGATTTAGTTTATTCACCGCAACTTCTCTTAAGCTGGACTGAAGGCGCTGCAGCTTTTGAAGCGCTAAAAAGTGTACTTGTAGGCTGCCTTGCGTGAGTGCGTGTGTTAAGTCGGCCAATTTTTTCTCGCGGCGAAGGTGAGCTAGTTTAGCTTCTGAAAATAGCCTTTCTGCCATTTGAAAAACAATCTTAACACCACTGTCAAGCCTATGAGTCAAGGTTCGAGCAAGATTTTGACTCAAATAGTCGATACGCTCTTTAGTTTGCGTGAATACCTGAATAATAAAGTCAGCAGCTGCTGTAGGAGTTTTTTGTCTTAAAAAACAAATTTCTTCAGCGACACAGATATCATCATGGTGTCCGATAGCTGCGATGATCGGTACTTTTGCAGTGGCAATGGCATAGGCGACTTCCCTTGCATCAAACCAACGTAGGTCCGCCGCGCTACCACCGCCGCGGGTGATGACGATCACGTCGACTTTCGCCTGTTCTAAACGGAAAATTGCCTTTGCGATGTCGGTGGGGACTTTTTCACCCTGGACCTGTGAATGACAGAAAACAACCTCACCAGGAAATCCGAGCTCAAATAATTGGTCTAAGAAGTCTGATTTTGCCCGGGAGCCTTCTGCTGTAATTAATCCAACTCTGAAGGGAAAGGGGGGTAAGGCTAGTGATTTATTGGCTTTGTCTAACCCCTTAGACCGTAGCTCGATTAAAAGCTTTTCTCTTTCAAGAGCTAACGCACCCTTGGTGAAGTCTGGGTCAATATCTTCCACCACCAAACTCATTTGCGCACGATCTTTATAGAATTGGACCCGGCATAAAATTAAAACCTTCATCCCATCTTGTAAGATGTCATCAATTTTTTGACTCGTATGCTTTGATTTTAAAAACGACATAGCTTGGGACCAGATCACTGTTTTAATGGTGATAGTTGCATTCTGATGCTGGTTTTCACGGCCTTCAGCAAGATCGAAAAAAATACTGCCACCGCGTATCGCCACATTCTGGAGCTCACCAGTAACCCAGAGGGCATCTGCGAAGGCATTGGCAATGACACCGTGAATTTTGTCGACCAAATCTCTTACAGATATGCCGCGAGATTCTATCCGAATAGGTGTCGTTTGCGGACTGTCTTCTTGGGGGATACCGAGAGCTCCCCCGCCGAGGTCGCGGCAGAGTTGAGAAACCCGTGTTAGATTTTCAGGCGTGGTGGGTAGGCGCCAGGTCTTATCAGGGCCGTAAAATCTACCCCCTAATTGTTTTATGTGCTCTCGGACGGGGAAGGTGTTACCAAATAAGATAATTGCACTTCCCTCTTGCCGAAAATAGATTGTCACGCCTCAACTCCTGATCTAACGCCATTTCTTTAGATCAAAACCTATGCTGATCGTCCTTATAAGTCAAATTAAAGGCGGTATAGGTATTAAAATGTGTAATGATAGGGGGTTGGGTGGCTCCAAACCCTCGTTAAAGCAATGATATCAAATCTCAGAGACTCTTTTTTTCTTTGAGGTTCGAACATCCGTTAGCCCTTAATTTATCTTGGCGAATTTTAACATCAATCAAGTAAGGCGCTTCAGGGTCTAAACTTTCAGGGGGGGTAAATCTGCATCGCAGACGTGGCAATCTTTTAGGCCATTCTGGATAGATCGTTAAAATATGAGGGACTTCGGCTTGAAGGTCTTTAATCTTCAGAGGGAGTTCACCTCGTCCTATCCCATCGTCAATATCGCCGTAGTAGCGCATACCTTCTGCACCCGATTGAACTTCAACCGAGGTAAACTTAGCAGATTGTAGTGGCTGAAGTGTGACGTTATCGAGGGTCAATGTTTCACCGCTACTGCCTTCAACTGTGATGATGTGAGTCACAAAACCTTCACGGGAAATCTTTATTTTAGATTTCCCGGGTGATACAGCGACTGATAAGGGGGTTTCAAGGTATTGCCCCATTTCATGTTTTTTACCATTAATACCGAGTCTTACATGGGTTGGCGTCGTTGTGAGCGTGACCGTGACCGAAGGCTTTGCAAAAAGCTCAATCTTCCCAGACCCGACAATGACAACACCACTCCAAACAACCAAGTTTAGCAGAGTTAGGATTTTATGTTTTGCGCTTCGTTCCATCTGCTAGACCTTCTCGTTGTTTGCAGGGTAACAGCGCCGGGTGCTTCTGTTAATAATCAGCTCAATGGGATCCCGCCATGAAGCTGATTTAGGTTTATATTTACAGGTAAATTCTTTTTTACCTGCATTCAGAATGGTAATGGTATAGGTTTTGTCTTCAAATAAGTCAGGTGTAAGTGCTTGTTTTGTGCTGCTCGTGATTTTACTGACATAATAGCCATTGTCGATATCGATGGTTGCTGGTTTATCTCCTTTATTCAAACGGATTTTTACTGCGGAGAGAGTGGAGGATTCCTGCAATACTAAGTCATCTTTTACTAGTTTTTCACCATCTCCAAGGGAGAAGTCTTGTTTCAGTGGTTGATATCCAGAGCGACTAATTAAAACCGTATGCTCACCCGGAGGAAGTTTTATATTAAGTGGCGATTTTGACGATGCTGTAACATATTTGCCTTTTTCATACGGTTTATCATTAATCGAAATTTTGACACGGGTCGGCTGTGTTCGTAGCACTAAAGTGCTTTTACCGGGACGCGCTGTAAGTTGAATCACAAGTTTTGCGCTTATCCCAACGGCTAAAATAAGGACAGCCATCGCGAGCAAAATCTTGTTTTGTGAATGTTTCGGTGAATGGTAATAATTACCAGGACTGTGCATTTCCGTATATTGTTTTGGTGCAGGCCGGTTTCTACCTGCCTGAGGGGAAAGTGCTGAACCTGTGCGCATCGCACCTGTGCCGATATTTTTTTGCTGTTTATCGGCGGGACGCGCTGCAATAGAAAGTTGAGCACCACCTTTGGTAGAATCAAATTCTAGGTCTAGTGGCTGTGATTTTTGATTACCGTTTGCCTTTGGCGGTAATTTATTGTTGGTGGTTAGAGTCTTTTTGATTTCCTCCGCACTTTCATTGCGGCGAGATTCCATATGTTTTTTAAGGAAATTTCCTAGATCTTCCTGCGTGAAGTTAGGATGTTTATTCGCTAGGTATTGCCTTAGTGCACGTTCCAGCTCACCAGCGCTTTTAAACCTTTTTTTAACGTCCTTAGCTAAACCTAGCTTTAAAATCTTTTCAAGGTCTTCATCAACATCTTTGTTTATTTGGCGGATATCCACATCGATTTTGCAGTTACGAACTCTTTGAATGGTTTCAGCATCATTAGCACCGTTAAATAACCGGCGCATGGCCAGCATTTCCCAAAGAACAATCGCGAGTGCAAATACGTCCGTGCGCGCATCAACATCCCTTTTGCCTTGGATCTGTTCGGGGCTCATATATGAGTATTTGCCTTTAACAATACCAGGGCGGGTTTCTGTCATTTTGTTATCAGCATCAGCGATACCAAAGTCCGTAACTTTGACTTCGCCCTCATAGCTTACGAGGATGTTCTGAGGTGAGATATCCCTGTGGACAATACCAAGAGGCTGCCTTGTGACTTCATCCACTTTTGTGTGCGCAAAATGTAAACCACGAGCTGCTTCAGCAACGATATAGCAGGCCATCGCAACCGGCACTCTTGTTTTTGCGGTTTCAGCGGCGTGCAGCATGGTTCTTAAATCAGAACCATTAATAAACTCCATGATGATGGCGTATGATCCCTCAACTTCTTCAAAACCTTCAACCCGCACGATGTTTGCGTGTTGCAGGTTTTTACAGATATGAGCTTCATCGCGAAACATTTTGACGTATTCTTCATCATTCGCAAAATGGGGGAGAATTCGTTTAATAGCGCATACACGTTGAAATCCATCTTGTCCTACGGATGAACCAAGATAAATTTCTGCCATCCCGCCTTTAGCGATTTTGGTAGATAGTGTGTAGCGTGTGTTGTTAGACATGAACCTTCCGCAATGAATGCCTTAAAATGGGGGAACCCCACCTGGTATCCATCGGCGGGTCTTGGCAAAAATGAAGGGGCTAGTTTTTTGTATTTTTGCAACCCTTTAACGTAGGGGGCTGAATTTATAGATGTTTTTTTGGTGTTTTATCGTTCCTTGACCGAAGGGTTGCTGGGCTGATAAGGTTTCGCTTGTTTTTCTAAGCTTTTTGGATGGTTATACCTTTTTATGATGGAAGATATGCGGTCACGATTTATCACGGTTGAGGGGGGAGAGGGTGTTGGTAAGTCTACCTTCATACGTGGATTATCAGACCGTTTACGAGGAAAAGGGGTTTCTGTTGTTACAACCAGGGAGCCTGGAGGGACGAAGGTGGCGGATTTAATCCGCGGTGTTTTTGCTGCCCCCATTCCAGATGAGCCCCTAGCCATGGGGACAGAGGCGTTGCTGGTTTCAGCTGCGCGTTGCCAGCATGTGGAAAGACTTCTTAAGCCTTCCCTGAAGGAAGGTGCTTGGGTTCTGTCGGATCGTTTTGCTGATTCAACCCGTATTTATCAGGGCATTTTAGGGGGGATTGACGCTGAAGTTCTTGAGTCGCTGATTCAATTTTCAACGGGCGGTCTCGAGCCGGATTTAACCTTTTTGCTGGACTGTCCGGTGTCGCTTTCTTCTCAAAGATTGGGGTATCGTCGCCATCATAAGGCGGGAGGTCAGGACATAGTACGTTACGATGACCAAAACACGGAGTTTCATGAGAGGTTAAGGCGGGCGTATCTGCAATTAGCGGAACGTTTTCCTCAGAGAGTCTTCGTCCTCGATGCAAGTAAAGCTCCGGGCATAGTGATAGATCATGCTTGGTCAATTTTGGAGCGGTATTTTGGCTGAAGAAAAAAAGACATCTGAAGGGGTGCCGCCTGCCTGGGGGAATGCTTTGGGTATTAACCAGCATGTGGCGCAGTGGTCTGAGCTTTTTAATGCGGGACGCTTACCCGATGTATTACTGCTGACGGGGCGTTCAGGTATTTTTAAAAGAAATTTGCTCTCGGCGCTAACAGGATTGCTCTTTTGTGAACATGAGAATGCCTGTGGACAGTGCGATAGCTGTCAGAAGTTATTACATGGAGAGCACCCTGAAGTTCTGTGGTTAGACTCTGATGGGGGGCGATATTTAAATGACGATGCTGCGATGGTGCAAGAGCATCTAGCGATTAGCCCAGGATTCGGCGCGCGCTACCGGGTTGTGGTGATGGTGGATATTGATTTAATGAGCCGCCAGTGTGCTAATCGATTATTAAAAACCATTGAGGAGCCTCCACCATCGGCAAAGCTTTTTTTTACGACTAGCCGTGTGGGAGCTATCTTACCGACCATTCTCTCACGGACGGTCTGTTGGCAGGTCTCGCCACCTCCTTTGGAAGCGAGTCTTGCATGGCTTGCCCATGAAAAACCTGAGTCCACGCGTGATGAGCTTGAGTATGCGCTGACGAGAACGGGTTTATCTCCGCTAAAGGCTCTCACCTACTTA
>JACCDO010097620.1_pt1 | contig 11556 bp, 9 predicted proteins | sample 7446101 | NCBI WGS metagenome assembly JACCDO01 (sample SAMN15323440, study PRJNA562643) | freshwater metagenome | isolation source: river surface water | place: USA:Blue River Watershed | collected 2017-08-16
TAGCAATTACAGATAAAACAACTTTTCAAGAAAAAGAAATATTATCAAGCGAATTGATGTTTTTATATCCAGAATTGGAACCTGTATTTGTTGAAATTCAAACAAAAGAAGAGATAGAAGATATTTTGTCAAAAGATATTCCAGGATACGAACTAGAAGGCTATGTTGTTAGAGATTCAAATTTCAATAGAAGAAAATTAAGAAATCCTAATTTCGATGCCTTATCAATATTTGATGATAGTAAAAATTACGAATACATTCAAAGGCTAATACAAGAAATATCGCCAGTTGATCCAGGTGCACCTTAATGTCATATGCTAAAGATATCATACATTTTGGAAAATGGTTACTTACTGAATTTAAGCTATTCAGAGAAGGAAATGAATCAAGTGGTGTACTCTTAGATGAGATATGGAGTTCAGGTTTCATTAGCCTAAAGAATGGCTATACAGTGTCTAAATTGCTTCTAAACGCATCAATAGAAGAACAACTGGTAGCTTTACAGAAATACAAAGATATAGTGGAAAATAAGCCCTTTTAAATAAAATTATTAAATAAGATAGTTATTCCCATATATTGGGTGTATGAAAACAGAAAATGTTTCTAGGAGACAACAGATGGAAAAAATTAAGACAGCATTGTTCAACGCTCAAACCAAATTAGCGCAAATGGCACCTGAAATGCAAAGCATGGCACCTGAATTAGGTAGTGACATCAATCTTGCAATCAATGATTTAAACCAAGGTCCAACAAAGATTGAGACCTTTGCCAAACCAGAATCAAAGATTACTCTTAAAGACTCTGGTGGAGTAATTCACAGTTTCGCAGTAGAAATTAAATCATCCAAAAATGGATCAATCCCTGACACAGAATTAATGTCTAAGATTTTACAAGCCATTGAAGGTCGATCCACCTCTGAACTGTCAAATGTTTCAGAATATGCTGGTGGCGAACCAGAAAGATTTGAAGTGGTATCTTTCAAATATGAAAGAAAAGATGAAAAATCAAAATAGCATGTAAAATATTCTTATGAACGAAGAAGAAATGAAAACCTTACGTCATTCTTTCACTAGTAAAGAAGATGGAAGTAAAATTTCAAAAAATCAATTTGGGCACACTGTACTGGGAACCATGCGTGACATGGACATTTCCAATATTGAAGTTAAATTGAATGAATTTGGCGAGGTTTCTGCTGAACCAATGCAGAGTCTTTTAGATTCTCCAGAATTGCTTAATTTGGCAGGTTTTGTGCGTAAAAAAGAAGATCCTTATATCGAGCCTGTAGTAAATGAACCTAAACAATCATTTTCAAATGTCAATGTAAAAATCAACGATTTGATATCTTCTCTTGATTTGATGGATGGAACTAACGAGTCTCCTAATATTCATCCAGCTACTTTTGTTCATGTGAATCCTTTTTTACAAAACCAACAAGATACAGGAACTACTGCAGAAAAAAAATCTCAAATCAATCATATGAAAGGTTGTTCGAACCAAGAGTGTTTATATGCTTTGCCGGTAGATGCTAAATTCTGTTTAAAATGTGGAACAGCACAACTACCAAAGTTCTGCACTGAATGCGGATTCAAATTTCCTGGACTAGAAAAGTTTTGCCCTGATTGCGGGATGAAAAGATAGGTAATTTCCTCATAAGAACAGTATCTTTTATATTATGGAAAGATCTTGGCTGACTACAGCAAGGATGTGCACGGCTCTTAGAAAACATGTCTTAAGAGCCGATCTTTGTGTTTTCATTGATGATGAAAGAGCATTTACGGATGAGAACTATCTGAATTCAACTATCAAGTCTATTTTAATTGCAGCAATTGCAAAAGGTCTTGATATTGTTGGTATAGTTACACCTAACAATGCTGTCATAGGTTACAAAGCTGTTCAAATTGCAAGACAGCAACAGATGGATATTACTGTTCTTCCTGGTTTTTCATATATTTGCCAAGATAAAGAAGAGTTATATATTTATAAATACCCAAAACAAATCAAACAAGGTTTGCCTATCAATCAAGTGTGTAAAATTGCCCATGATGGTGGTGGATTTGTTTTAGCTACAAATATCAGCAAACGTAAAGCACAAACTCTTGATAAATTACAAGGTAGTGAATATGCCCCAGATGCAGTTGAAATTTTAAATGCACAAACTGGTGGTTATAGAGATTTAAATATTGACTTTCCAAAATTTGTATCTTCAGGTGCTACATCTGGTAACGAATTGGAATCAATTAATATTTTTACTTTGATTGATAGAAATGTAGCGGAAGAAATGGGATTACTAAGTGAAGGCGAAGGTGAATTTTTCGTTCCTAAATATTTGAGTCCACAAGGAGAGCCTAATGTCTAGATCTTATTGCACAACAAATGATGTTAAGAGATATTTACCACCAAACGTAGTGACAGAAGGTGAAAATCCTGTACCAAATTTTAGAAATCCATCTCCTGAAACAGCATCTAATGTTGATTTGGATTTTTTCATTCAACAAGCATCTGCAGATATAGATGCCAATTTAGCAACACAATATGATGTACCATTAAAGCAAGTGAATATTGGTGGTGAGGTGAGTTATCCACACCCAGTTCCTATAGTATGTGCGATATTAGCAGCACAAATGTATTATTCACAAGCATTACAGGGTGCTGACAAACAATTTTCAGATGCACAAAAAGAAAGATTTGATTTTGCACAGAATCAACTTGTTAGAATACAAAATGGAGAATTGAGGCTTTTTGGTCAACGAAATACAAGAGGAAGTAGATTCGTTAGATCAACACTGTATGGTACACCTCTAAATCCAGTTCAAACAGGAGAGAGAAGATCTAAAGGCAAAAGTCAATAGGTGATTTAAGTGTTAGAAAGAGTTTATGATACCTTAATAGCCATATTGTATCACGAGTTGCCCAAAGATGGAACTGGTAAAGTCTTAGTTTACGATAGACCTATAACTGCATGGTATGTTGGCGAAAGAGACATTAAGAACAACAATCTTTCGGTTACCTTAAAAGGATCTAATCTTCAAATAAAAGATATTGGTTTAGGGTTACAAGAATTCACACATTCTATAACCCTAGAAATTAATGCTGGTGCAGACAACATTAATTTAACAGAAAGATTAGTTCAAGAAACATCTAGGCTGTTTCTTGCTGCACTAAGAAAACACAGAAGAATTTGGGTTGTAGATTACTGTCCAATATGTACTAAATTCACTTTATCTCCTGAACACTTCATCGAAGATCATAACGATATACTTTCTACTTACGTTGATGGAGTAGTTGCAGACTACAATGCCCTCTGGGCAGAAACACACCCTCCATACATTTCTCCTGCAGAACTACCTCGTTCCGCTAAAGCAACAGAAGCATTTTTAAGAATGTATGAAGATGTAAGAAGCAATATCACTGTCACAGGCTTACCAACAGCAGCTCAAAATAATATTAAAAAAATGCAAGCTGATTTTGTTGAACCTATTAGAATTTTGTATGATTGTATATCAAATTCCGCTAAAGCTTCTGATGACGCTGTAGGGCAAGCATTATTTAGAAATGCTTCAATTGAATTTCAAGCTAAAGAGTTAGTCAAACAGGATTCTTACGGACCTGACAATGTTCCTATCACTGCAATTAGAAAATAATGAGCACTATCACAAGAAAAGGATTAGAATTCATTGTTAATCAAATCGGTAAAGCAAAGTTTGCATACAAAGATTTGGTTGGTGATACCACTTATGTCAGAGGTTTCTATCAAGATTTCGAAAAAAATCTCCTAAAGATCAAAGGATCAAATACTTTTCATGATTATGATTTAAGTAAAAAAGATCCTAATGACATAGATCCATCTAATTTCACAACATTTGATGCGGGTGATAATATTTCTTTTGGTATTCAAGGCGGGAAGTTAATTGTAGATTCAAAAATTTCTTCTTTTAAAAATTTAGGATCTTGGACACCTCAAAATTATAACCCTCCAACTCCAGAAGGGTGGTTCATTTATGATTACAATGCATGGTCAAATTACATTCCACCTTATAATGCTTCTAACAATCCAAATACTGGATATGTTATATATACATTTCCGTCTATAACTGAACCAAATTCAGGGTCAGGAAGAACTTCATTTGAATATCCTGTTAGATATGATGGTACTTCGTATTCTAGGGTCTCTTTGTTTGAATCATCAAGATGGATTTCTGTAAAGAATTACTCTGGGTCTACTAAGGATGAATGTAGAATCACTATTCCCAAAAGTGTTTTTGGTGGATTGAAAAATATAAATCCTTTAAACAACAAACCTGTTGATATTGGAATCTATTCACATAGATTTTTGATATCAGATAATATTGACAGCACAATGTCATTGTCAGGTTCCATGGGAATTATTGGTACCTCAGATGTTTTGACAAGACTTGGTTTTAATGTTCAAGAAACTTCATCAACAGGATCTACTACCGATAAAGTAAGAGACTACTGGACTTTTGATGTTAATTTACCAGCAAGTTCAACATGGTCGAATAATTATTGGCTTCACTTGGGATTTTACTGGTCTACTCATGACACTAATTTTCTAAGTGGCTATCCTACATATAGCGCTGGATCTGCTACTACTTTTAATGGCACAAATTTAGATAGCCAATGGTATATTTTTCCCAAGAAAACATACTTTGTTAAAAATGTAAGTAACTTTGTTTCATTCGAAAAAACTGGAGTCAATGATACAAATGTATATTTGTATTCAAAAAACAAATCTAACAATGTATTTACAGACCAAAGATATTCTTCTCCGACAAGCTCACTCAGATACCTTTTAAACGAAGATTTGATTAATTCATCTACTGGATCAACAAATTCATTTCAAAACATGATTAGTATTGAAATTGATGAATTTGTCCCTGTAATTTTAGCTACCAGTAATAAAGGATTCAATTACGACAATCCAAACCTTGACATAGAGATATTCTATGGGTCTCCTGTCCCATTCAATCATGCACCAGAAGATTGGTCTGAATTTGATTACTATCCATCAATAGATGACAAATACGATATTCTTTTTAAAGTTATATTAAGTAACCCTGGAAATGTTCTCAATCAGGTAAGCGTTGATAATTTAAATGGGACATATTCCAAAAATCAATCTTCAATAGTTTACTTCGAAGAAGTTTGTAAAAATTCTATTTCTCCAAATATAAACGATGGAAGTGTTATAAGATTTTTCTTACCGGCTGAACTTAGATATTCTACTTTTGTTAGAAATGGTAAGTACGATAAAATATTTGAAACTTTAGGTCTTAAACTTATACCTGGGGCTTTGAGATTTGATACAACAAAAATTAAAGATTTAGATTCTTTTGGAACCAATTCTGATAAAGCACATAAGTCAATTCATAATTTAGCAAAAAATCCAATGGATACTCTTCTTCTCAATGAAGAAGAACCTGTGGCTATTCAATTCTCTAATCAAGGTAGTGATGTTATAAAGTCCTTCACTACTGAAGAAACGTCTCAAATTTTTGCAGAATTCAATTCAAATGATACATCTTTCAATAATTTAGTATTAAAAAATAATGCTGAATTTGAAGTTTATCAACCTAAAACTTCTACTGAGCTTCACAATAACAAATCAGGCACAAAATTAGAAAGAGACTATGCATTTAGAATTAAGTTCAAGGACATAGACTCTAATTACTATTTAAAAGATATTTTTGTCAATGCATCAAAGTATCTTTTGACTGATGAAGAATATGCAGATAGACAATCTAAAAATTTGTCTTTAAATGGGTATTTTAAAAAATCAGATTTGACTAACATAGAAGATTATCGATTGTATGGATATTCTGCAGTAATCCCTGATATCGAAAGTTCTCAAGGAAGAACAATTGATATGAAGGTGGCAGCTCCTGAAGATTCAACTAGAATATCAGAAGCTGATTTTGAGGCAAATTTGCTTGTAGTTAATCCGAGTTTGACTGCCGAACAAATATCTCAAACTAAAGCTGGGTTTTTACTCACTTCAACTTTCTATTCTGCTGATAGTACAAAATTTTCAAATAAGTTTGTAGAAATAACAGATCTGGGTATTAGTGTCACGAATTATCTTGATAATTTAAATCCTAGCTGGATAAACAATACTAATGGATTGATAGGATCAACTAATTCCTCACTCTTTGATAAACCAAAACACATCAAAGACTTAAGAGCAGATTCATTTATAATTTCAGGAAGTGGATATACTTTCTCTGATAATACAATTAATCAGTTAGAAAATATTTATGATCAGGCAATCAAAGCCAATGATAATTCCATCAATCAAAATACTCATGTTGGGAATAAAGAACTAGAATATCAAAAAGTTGGAATTAGAATTAATCCATCTGAAAATATTTATGTTAAGTCATTCAAAATTAAACTTAAAAAGATTTCTGAATATCGAAATCCAGATGCAAATATTGTTGCTGAAATTTGGAGTGCAAAAGATGCACTGCCATATGAAAAATTGTCAGTAGGAACTAGTATCTCTTTAGATAGTGTTAACAGTATTTTTCAAGAGAAAGAATTTTTCATAAACTACAATCTTTTCAAAGATAAAGAATACTGGATTGTTTTAAATTCAAACAATTTACCTCCAAAGTACGATTTAAATGTTGGAGGTTTGATATCTATCAATAACAACTCAATCACTGGTGTTTACAATCAAAAGAGTAATTCATATACTGCATTTGATAAATACAATCTTGGTGTGAAAGTTGGTATTGGCACTGATGTTCCAACAAACGTTAATACATGGTACACAGTATCCTCAATAGGTTCTTCGAATTCTATGACTGTTTCAGGAGCTGGTATTACTTTAAGTAAACAAGCTTATTCTATAAAGTATGATTACTTAATTGGAATTGAAGAATCAAGCGCAGTTGGCGCAAGCACCAATATGGCTTACTATAGTGGTACTGCTTGGTCAGCAGACAATGGTACTGCATTCATTAACTTCTATACAAATGAATCAGAAATTTATGGTGCGTTCAATCGTGATTTCGATTCAAGTACAATTGTTTTGCCTTCATCAAATAAATATCGTGAATCTAAGCCTCAATATTTTGCAAATGAAAGCTGGTCATTTAAAATAGACAGCCTTGATGAGGAAAAACTACTTTATATTTACCCAAGATCTATCACCACAAAGCAAAATATTTTAACTGCTAATGGTACTTCGGGGCAAAACTATGTGTCTGTGGGTCAAACAGATTTTTCTGAAAAAGTTTTGGGAGGCATGTTGATCACTCATAGTTCCATACCTGCCGGAACAGCTATTTCTTATATTTACCATGATGTAAGCAACAGTAATTACAAATTGTTTTTGACAAAAAATTTATCTTCTAATATCTCAGATGATGAAGTTTATGTAGGTATCACAACATCATTAGTAGCCAGAAGAACTAAAGATATTCATTGTGCTATTAGATATTATGAAAATGGTGGTTTGGCAACTACTTCATACAAGTTAGAAAAGTCCCCATCATGGATTACATATTGGAATAAATCTAATAGATACAACTACAATGTAGTTGATAAGAATACTCAAGTTGATTTAATTTCAGCAACATACAATTTGAATTTTGAAAATTATCAACCTTTAGATCAAATAAAGTATGTCAACGGATTTTCAATTGGTGAGTTCACACCTAAAGCAGCATTAGGAACTACTTTTGATTTCAGATTCACTTCATCATATGGATTAAAAGTATTTGTAGATAATTCGACATCACCAAGTATAGACAAATGGAAAAACACTAGTGGAGTTGGGTATACATTCTCAAAAACATTAAGTGTTGCATCACAACCAATTAAACTTGAAGTGCAATTTTACAATTTGTCATCTTCAATAGGTCAAACTCTTAAAGCAGAATGGAGAGTTTCTGGAACATCTGCATGGAGTGATTTGGATGATTCATTTTATGAAGATGCAGTTCCTGAAATCAAATTGATTAGTTCTGAAAACATCCAAAGAATTTCTTACATATCAGTTGGAAGCACGTCAGATGTTGCTCATTCTCCTTATTTTGGATCTCCTCAAACTGACATGTTGGTGCTAAGGAGTAAATAATGGAACCTAATTACGCATCAGCTGTGATTTTGAACAATGCTGTAAAAGCATACAACATCATTAATTCAAAAAGAGACATAGTAATTTCTATGGAAGAGTTTGCTGCAAACTTTGATGCAGTTTCGAAAAATCTATATCTTCTATATGGTTTATCCAATATACATTCAAATAATTACAGTTATGTAAACGACACTCTTGTATTTGGTAAAGGTCTAGCTAAGTCAAATCTGATAAACAATATAGTAGAATTGCCATCTGCAAATGATAAACAATTTGGTTATAGAATTTCAGAAATTTTAGGTTCTAATACAGAAATTTCCAATTGCTATGTTTTTGCTGCTTTGTATTTGACTTGTGATGGCAGCACCATTAACACTGAATTTTCACTTGGTAAATCAGTAAGCGATGAAGAGGGGGATGTCTTTATATTATCAAGGGATATAAATATTGATGACGCAATGAATATTGCTATTTATAGCACCGATATAATTTATCCTGAACCAACTGGCGCAACTCAATCAACATTGCTTTTCAAGTTCATAGTTGATGTCGAATTGTATGATGGTATTGATAAAAATTCTAGAGTATTCTTTACTGTTTTGGATGAAAGAAAGCCAAGAAGTTTCTATTCAATATCTGATGAAAGAGCTTCTTCGATTATCACTCCAGCAATGTTTGCACTTATGGATAGTTTTGATTATATGAATACAATTCATTATAATTCCTTGACTCAAGTGATAACAGACTGGATTGAGTTGGATTCATGGTCTCCTTCTTTTGCGCACTATTGGTATGATGCAGATCCTGCACTACCCACTGAACTTAAAAATTTTATAAGAGACGAAATACAATATGATTTGACTTGGCAAATAACACCTACAGGTTTAAGCTCATTGCAAACAGTAGGTAGTCATGGATTGGTAACGTAAAAATGGCAGTATCATCAAAAGTTGAAGAAATTATCTTAGAACTAACAAAAAATGCTGGGAATATCTCAGATGCTTTGAGTATAGGCATTGGAGAAACAAATGTTCCAGGTTCTTCTTTGTTTGAACTGAATAATTTGCTTACAGTTGCCAACACAGGATATCCAAAGTTTGGTGTCATAGAAACAAGTCCTCTTGGTTTTCAACCTACTTACAATTTTTCATCTGATAGATATAATATTAAAATATCAAGTGGGAAAATTGGTTTTAATGGCACCACAATTGACTTGCTAGAACAAAAAATTTCTATCAAAAGAGATTTTTTAAAAAACTATTACTTGACTGGAGTTGGTGCCACTGCATATAAATATGGATTAACTATCGGCTTTCCTATATCAGAAGCAGAAAAAGCAATTCAAACATTCAATACATATGTAGATCAACAATCAAACTCTGGTACCAATGTTTTATATGTAGACTCAGTGTCTACAGCAAAGTCTCTTGGTTTTCCCATAGAAGCTCATGTTGGATCAGTTTACTTAAGATTCAGTGGTACTAATAGTGATGAAAGTGGATTAATTGTCGATTCTACTTTTTACAACGGTACAGCATATGGATTATTGCCATCTACAATTCTTGTAAACACTCCTGTCAAATTTGTATATCAGCCAAAGTTTAGTGCTATTGCTGGCTTTCCAATATCCACTCCTAACACTGATCCAAGTATTTTTAATTACTTCCCACCTCTACCTACTTCTTGGATTCCAGTAGCTAAAGTTCTAGTTGAAGATCCAGAGAACCCAATTGTTGCTGGAAGTGGAAGAACTGCTTATATCAGAACAGTAGTAGATATACCTACTAATACATCTTCAAATACAATTCTTGGAGATAGCGCAGATGTTTCAAATATAATATCTTCATGTAATTCAGCAATTGAGAATTTAAGATCATTTAGAAACAATGCAGTTTTGTCATCTGTAATTAACGCTGTGAATCAATATACACAATCAGTTTCTTCAGATGTAAATCAATCTATTACAAAATTTTGGTCTTTACAACCATTCAGACAAACCCAATATTATGCAAAAGGTCTTTCATTTTCAGGGCTTGAAAGATTTGAATTTCCAAAGAATTTTGCATCTGCTTACTACAGTGCTACAGGTCAAGATTTACAGCATACCTTTGGTATTTTCAGAGGAGACTTGATCGATTACAATAGTGCTGCATTAGGTGCCACTACCTTAAACACAAACGCAATCACAGCAACTGTCATACCTTGTTCTGCAAATTATTCCTCGCTTACATCAGGTACTCAAATATATGGAATTTCTGCAGTAAGATCTATTGATGTTAGTGATTATGTAGAAACAGTGCCAACATATTCATCAAAAATATCAAGCACAATTACAAATAACAACTATATGATGGAATTGAATTGGTCAGGATCAGGTGTTACTGACGGTTTGTTCTATCATGTATATAAAAGACCAAATTTATCAAGTGAATTGATTGAAAATCGTTTGACAAATGTAGATGAAATTCAAAATTTCCCATATTTCACACTAACTCCAGTTACAGACACTACAAATTACACAGTTCCAAGATACGCAGCTTTCTCAATCATTCCGAATGAAGATTGTTTCACTGGTGGAGTAACTTTGAAATTTGGGTTTAGTGCCCCAGGTCAAACAGCAGCCACTGGTACTACTGGTGTAAATATTTCATTATACGGTGACAATTCTGGACCTGATGGTTCAAATCTTATAGCATATTCAAATACTTTAAGATTTGAAGATATTTCTGAAGGTTATGCGTCCTATACTGCTAAGTTTGATACAGGAGTAAATTTAACTGACTCAACTCAATACTGGGTTGTTGTTGATAGACCTGAACTACTTACTATTGGAACTGGCACCACTGAGTTCGTCACAAGAATCATTACATCCGGTTCAAATAAACTTCTTTCAAGTTCTGATTTCTCATCTTGGACTGACACTGGATATACAGGTTATGTCAAATTAAGAGGATATTTGGATGATGGTTCTGTAACTGGATCTACCTACAAAAGAGGTATCAAGCTTTTTAATAGAGTTGCAAATAAACCAAGAAGACTTTCAGTGTATGTGCCTCCTATTGAAAATTTAGTGGACAATACTGGTTTAGTTTTTAGTGGCAACACAACAGGCATTGCATACTCTACAGACACCTCTATCAAAAACGAGCTTCTTGTGACTGTTTATGCAAAAAATGGTGAAAGTGGAATTGTAACATCTTTGTCCACTCTTATTCCAAAGGGAACAACAAGAGATACAAGATTTTTACTAGGAACTGACACTCAACTTTTTGATAGAGTAGAGAATGTTATCGTAAATCCTGGAACAGATCTTACAAGAATTAACAACGGACCAATCTTATGGGATATTTATGATCTTGTAACGATTGAAACCGAGCCATAGGTCTTAGGAGACTCAATTGGCTACACTTATAACATATTTTACTACACAAGCCCAAACAAATAATCCGAGTTCA
>JACCDO010115901.1_pt1 | contig 11556 bp, 21 predicted proteins | sample 7446101 | NCBI WGS metagenome assembly JACCDO01 (sample SAMN15323440, study PRJNA562643) | freshwater metagenome | isolation source: river surface water | place: USA:Blue River Watershed | collected 2017-08-16
AAGTCCTGCGTGTCTACCAATTCCACCACAAAGGCGAAGCACAATTTGTATTCAAAGAACTATTATTGTAGCGACTTATTCGCTTTTTGTTTCACAAAGATAGTGCATTTTTTTCATTCTGCAAAATCTTTTTGAGATTTTTATTTTTTCAATGTGAAACAGTAGATTAACGCTTAGTATATTCTGTTGCGGTTTTTGCCGCTTCACGAACATCTTGTTCTATTGTTTTCGCATTTATTTTATAGCAGTTGTGTCCAAAAATACCAACAGTACATTCAGTTCTTGATGGATTTTTTTCCAAAAAGTTTTTAACTGCTATAATAACTTCCTGAATATCTTCTTCAGGAACATCTACCGGTTGCGGTTTGCGTGTAAGTGTAATCATATAAGCACTTGCTTTTTTTGTGAATACAAAGATACGACAATAAAATCAATCTACAAAAACATTTTGATATTTATTTTTTATATATAAGAATATGAAATATATTAAATTATTTGAATTATTTGATGTTGATAACTCTACACCTTGTGCAATATATAATGCAGAAAAAAAAGAATTAATAGGTTTATTTAAATCAAGAACATTAGCAGCTAAATATTTAGGTGTAAAAAAGCAAATGGTATACAACAGCATTGCTAATAATGACGGTATTAGGGCTAGTTCCAATCCATTAAATGTAAGATTGGCGGCTAGAAATGTTAATCCAGCTCAAAGAGAATTATTGGGCGATAAGGTATATTTAATGTTTAATAATTATCCAGAACCTTCTGATAAAAACTTTGGTTATAAAGACGTTTTAACAGATACAGATATTATTTTTCAGAAACAAAGAGAAGCCGAAAATATAATACCTATTCAATCATGGATAGATACAAGAAAAAGGCAAGCCCAAGAAAAAGAAAAAAACAAAAAAATGGATGATTTAATCAAAAGTGCTGATCCATCACCACTAAAAGGTAAAAAATAAAAGCATCCTAATAGGATGCTTTTTTTATGATTTTGCGAATTGTAAAAACTATTAAATAATTACTGCTAAACTCCTTTGTATATCCGGGAGACTGTCTTTAAGATAACATCTCGCATAATATACTCACGAGTGGTTGCGAACCTTTGTTATGTGATTTCTCACCAGTAATTCTTTTTTATTGTTGTTTTTTAGGTCTATCTAAATGAATTCTTCTTGATTTAGTTAGGTATTCTGTTTCATAGTTATCTAAGCAAAATTTAACAAAATCCGAATTATTCCAATAATTATTTTCATAAGAAATACTCAATATATTTTCTCCTGCATCCACTAATCCATTTACTATTTCTAAATGTTCTTCATTCATATTAGTCCTTTGAAATATTCGTGTTAGAAATCTTTTAGAGCCGTTTAGGGATTCGAACCCTTCTACTTCGGTATCATTACAAGACTAGCTAATGTCCTCTTTGCCTCTCTTTTACCTGGGATTTGGTGCGTGCTGCCAACAACACTTCAACGACTAATTTTTATTTTCAAATCTGTGGACGGTGAGAGACTTGAACTCCCGACCCTCTGATTATGAGTCAGACGCTCTAACCAACTGAGCTAACCGTCCTATTTTTATTTATGAAGTAGGTAAAATAACCATGTCCAGAGTAGCATATCTGTTAAAGGTAATACATAACAGTACTTGAAAAATTGGGGGTGTATGCCATCACGAAGAAGCAAAACATTACTTAGTATAGATAGATATAAAAATACCAAACAAAACCAGAATAAAATTGTAATCAACATTTTAATAAAAATTTAATTAATATATTACAAAGCTAGTTTTTATCTCTTTTTACGGTTCTGTTGTCTTTTTTTATCAGACGGTCCAGAAATACGTTGTAAGTTTTTCTTTTCAATATTTGATAGCCAACGTTTAGAACTATCATATTCATACGGCTGATGCATAACTAACTATTTAAAGTGTTGATACCAAAGTTATTGTTAATATAGTTAATATAACAAATGCAATAACTACTACCATTGTTACATTAACTTTATCATCTGGTTCTTCACCACCTGATAACGGAAAGTCTTCTTCTAAGTCGTGTTTATTCATAAAATTAAAATCTTATTAGATTGTAAAGATACGATACTTTTCTTACTTTGCAAAAAAAGATTTTGTTAAATCTTTTTAACACTTCTTTTCTCAAGTGAAGGTAATTGATAAGGTAATATTAAACTTGTAATACTATTTGCCTTCAATAGCTTAGTACAATATTCAATATTGTGTTTCTTACAAACAACAATACCTTTCCATCTTTCTGTTGCGATAAATCTTGCCTTATCTTTTAAGATAGGCTCGATATTATTTTTCCAATCATTATATGTAGTAGATTCTACTATAACAAATTTTGGTGTTACTCTAACACCTAAAGCTAATATTTTATCAAACATTTTGTGAGAATTTATTTTTTATATACAATTTCTCCAGCTTTTCTACCCATTGACGGTCCACCTGTTGCTCCACCAGTTTTTCTTTCCATTTTTTTAAGTCGTGCGCCTTGTTCTGGCGTACATACTTGAATAGAGCGTTCTGATTTACCCTCATTAACTTGAAAGCCTGTAACACGTTGCACCTTAGCTTCTGCACAAGTAATACAAGTAATTAAAGCACCTTTGCTTTTTAAGATTTCTATTCTTTTTGGGTGAACATCACCGTTACAATAAATACAAGACATAATTAAGTGATTTATAGTATAAAAGTAATAAAAAAACCCAACTTTAACAAGCAATGCTTGTTAAAGTTGTGTTAACATTTTTCAGGTTATTAAATTAAACTTGTAAAAGAAATAAACGCATTTACTTGATTAGAATCTCTACTATCAAATTTGCCTTTTTTCAAAGAATACACAACTTTATAGCCATATTTTTCCTTACTACACTTAATTATCTTATACGCATTACTACCGCATTTAGCTAATATAGTACTTGCTAATACAGTTTTAGTAATACCTTCATAACAAAAGGTTTTTTCGACATCTTTGTGTGGATTTTCTTGATAGAAAGTCATTTGTTCTATTTTAAACTCTACCAGTTGCAATATTGTCAGCAATTGTTTGGGTGCTTTCCCAATATTTCCAAGCTTCTGATTGCTGACCATTAGTCATTAACTCATTCATATCAGCAATAATCTTTTGATTATTACCTTTATAATATTTCATTAATGTAGGTAGATTAACTCTGATATAAAACATACCTAATACACGTTCCATAACATATACGATATCCCCAAATTCCATTTGAGTTTGATTTTTATTCGGTGCTTTAACTGACATTGTAAAATTTTATTTTGTAATTTTGTAAAAAATGATTTTGTTATTTATTCACCATCTTCTGTTTCTTCCTCATAACTTTCCTCTTCAATTGCTTCTAATACAGTTATTAGAACTTCTACAGTTGTATCAGTGAATGACTTATCAAATACAGTTATTTCACCATCAACTACAAATGATTCGTTAGCTACATCAATATGAGTGATAATCGAAGGATAAAGAGAAGTCTCACCGTTTGTTAAGTATTCACAGACAATTGGTTTATCTAACTTAACATAAGCAAAGCCAGCACCACCTAATGTTGCTTTAATAGAATTGATACAGTTTTCCTTAACTGAGTTTAATGTTTCTTGTAATGCTTGAGATTCAAAAATCTGTGTCATATTTATGTTTTTTTTTCTACTACAAATATAAGAATAAAAATGTTAAAGTCGAGTTAAAAGCTGTTACTGAAAGTCGTTACCTAAATATGTTACAATTTTATACATAATAAAAATAATTAATATATTTACATATACATATTTATATATGAATAGAATAATAAATTATTGTTTTCCATATATGTTTTCATACATATAAAATACTATAAATTATAGTTTTTAAGATAAAGAACTTAACAGATATATAATCCGATTTAATATGAAGCAGATAATAAACAAGAGTTAGATACGAGATAGAGTTTAAACACTAATTAAAAGTCTATTAGGACTGAATAGCAGGTGAATGAACTATAATACATAAAAGGCTAACAAAATGTTAAAATGTGCTTGAATGAGTGTAAAAGTAAGTACATAAGTGTTAAGAAAAAGTTAAAACAAAGCAATTTTTTATCCACATTTGTAAAATCGTAATATGTAAAGTTAGAGGGATTTCGGGCTTCGTAATAAATTAATCTAGATATGATCCAAAATGAACATATCTAGATTAATTTATTACGACATCGAGATGCTTCCCTCGATGAAAACATATTTGTAAAATAACACTTTGTGATTTTTCATATATGTTAAGGTATAAAAAAAAACACACTCACAAGTTTGTGAGTGTGTTTTGTAAAGCACTATGCTTCTACGCCTTCGCCTTCTTCAACTTCGCTACCTTCGCCTTCTTCAACAACTTCTGTGTTGATGTCAAGCGTTGCAGGTGCGCTGTCGTGTAGGTTGAACGGAGGGTCAAGCAATGTAATTTGCTTGCGAAGTTCTGAACCTTCTGTAAGCGGGTTTGTGAGCATTGCTTTGATGTTGTCATACACCTTTTGGGCGTTAGCCGGTGTTGCAACGATAAAGCCGTGCCATGCAGTACCTTCTGCTGGAACCATAGCTTTTGTTGTCTTAGGTGTACCGTCTGCATTCATAACAGGCTTGTTGTCTTTGTCAAGTACCGGCACATCAGCTTCAACTTCCTTGTAAATTGAAGTTTTGCGGGCTGTCTTGTTGTTGACATTAGCTACGAATGAGTACAATTTTGCACCAGGTGTAGAGAAGTCAATAAACACCTCTTCTTTACCTTCTACAGTTTCTTTCACGAAGATAGCTTCACCATTGATAATGTGATGCATAACGGCAGTTTCCTTAGCACCGTCTTTTGTCTTGGACGTGATGTGACCGTACATAACTTCAGCAATGTTGTAAACAGGGCCGAGGCGCTTACCTCCACCACCACCACCACGCTTAGTTACACCTTTCAGCGGAATACGAGCCTTTTTGGCAGGTGCGGCTGGTGTAGCAGGTGCGGCAGTTGTGCCAGCATTTGCATCAGCAGGTGTACTTTCATTAGATGATTCAGCGGCAGTTGATTCAGCGGGTGCGCTTTCGCCTTCACCTTCTGCATCAGCAGGTGCGCTCTCATTAGATGATTCTACATTTGCAGTTTCTACATTTGCAGATACAGGCGCATTGCTTGCCGCCTTGTCATTTTTCGTGTTGCCTTTAGCAACGTTTTTTCCCTTTGTCATTGTACAATGATTGTTTTAAGGAGTGAAAAAATAAAAAAAAAGATAAGTTACACATTTGCGTTACACCTTGCTTTTTTACAGTTTGTAATAATTGCAGAAGCAATCTGTAAAAAAACAGTTTGTAGTTTTTTTCCGTATGTCAAAGAACATTTAGTAATTTCTTACTTTTGATTTCTACAACAAAGATACAACACAATTTCTATTTCACCAAATCTTTTGTTGTTAAAGTAGTGTTAAAAGCTATTTTGTAATTTCTATCTTTGTCGCTATTACTAACTAAAAAGTATTACTGATTGCTTACTTACTAACTTTAAACAAAGATACAACTTTTAATTTAGTTGTCCTAATCTTTATTGTTAAAACTATGTTAAAGAACTTACTCACTTCATTCACTATATCTCTATCACTTTTCTAACACAAAGATAAGACAACTTTTATTACTCACCAAATCTTTTCTGTTAAAACTATGTTAAAGAGCCTTTACAATCTTGTTACTTATTTGCGTTACACTTTTGTTTCGCTGTATCAAAATTGTTTCACAAAGATACAACTTTATTTGTATCTACCAAACACTAAACACATTTTAAGTGTTAAAATAATGTTAAAGAACCTGTTTATCTGTTACTACAATAAGTAACAGATTTGGCTAAAAGTATAACTATTATAGTTCATAAACAAAAAAATAAAAGGTTAAAGTTATGTTAAAGTCGTTAAATTGTTTTAACATATTAAAATTTGAATATGCCTAATTTATCGAGTTAAATTTTTGTTAAAATTAAAAAAGGCAGTGCCTAAATAATAAATTAATCTAGATATGTTCTGCAGGTAATACATATCTAGATTACTTCTCTACGAGCAGACTCACAGTGTTTCATAGAGCGATTCAATTTCTAACTTTTCTTTAACATAATAAGTTGTATCTTTGATTTATGAAAGATATTTCAATTGTGTTTATTACATTATTTATATTGTCTATAATAACAATATCATTTTATTTATTATATCTTATTTTAATAAATTAATTATACATATCTAGATTAATTTATTACGCAGCCGAAAAAGCTGAACTCTTGTTCTACAGGTAGAACATATCTAGATTAATTTATTACGCAGCCGAAAGAAGCTGAACTCTTGTTCTACTGCTTCGTTAGTCACAAACTTTAAAACACACAGAAAACGCATTTACAGACGATTCTACGCACTCTATGACATTTCTAAGACAAATACTTATTTGTAAAATGAGGGTCTGTATTAAAATATAGAAATAAATATAATATGTTAAACTAAAAAAAACCCGATTGAGAACAATCGAGTCTAATGAACGAAAATTTACAGATGACACAAAGATACAACAATTTTGTGAAAAACGACTTTGTAATTGTTAAATAGCTGTTAAATCAGCCATTTAACTTTATCTGTACGAAAGTTCATTTTAATATATTGTTTTAATTTATCTATATGTTCAGGAGCGCAAGAAAGTTTAGAATAATAGCTAGTGTCGCCCGACATATCTTTTTCACGTTGAGGTATTCCTTCGGGTAAGAAACCTTCGTGTTTTTTGTAATATAAACGTGTCTGACTTACATAATCTAATTTATTCTTTATTAGCTTAATGTATTCACCTAGTGTAATAATACATATATCAGTCGCATTAGAAACTTTTGGCAAGCGTACACGAGTGATACCCGATACATTAGGTGTAGTTGCAATGTGTTCACTATCTGGGTTATAGTTAGATAAATCTGATATTGAAATTCCCTTTATATCACACCATTCTTTAAGTGTTTTATCGGGTGCAAATTCAGATGAAGTTTCATCATATTCAGGATTTATCCATATAAAAGACTCAGTAGGTTTTTTGTAATATAATGTTTCTTCTGTTTTAGCTACTTGTTGAACTTGTTTATCAAATGTAGATTTGATACTTTCAACTATCGGTGCTTTTTTCTCTCTTGTAAGTGTTTTAAGTGCAATTCGCATAACTGTGTGATTTTTTGATAGTGTAAAGATAAGGAACAATTGTGAACCTATCAAAATTAAAACGTTAAAAAACTGTTAAAGCTAAATATATTTTTTATTGTCATACATAAAAGTAATCTAGATATGTTTAGAACATATCTAGATTAATTTATTTGAGCTGTGTCTGCTTCCCTCGACAGCTCTTAGAGCATTAACATTTTTTTAACTAAAAATAATTTGTTTATTCTAGTTAAAAACTGTATCTTTGATAAAAGAAAAATCATATGGCTTCATTACACAAAGAGTATCATACATTTGAAAACAAAGAAGAAGTAAAATTTGCTATCTTCTATGTTAAAGGCACGGGTTATCGTGTTAGTTCTTGTCCCGTTAAGCGTTCAATATCGGGTGGGTTTTCTATGGAAGAATTCGGTGCATTTACTGGGTTTAATGATACATTAGTAGTTTGCAATCGTGCTGGTGCGGCTCGTTTGCGTGAAGCAATTGCTGAATTGAAAAAACGTATGACAAAATACTTTCAATGGTATAAAAATCAATATGGCTGGTCTATTGAAAATATAAAAGAAACTACTATATGATACTAAATGATTTTATATCAGATAAGTTCTCATTATTCAATGAGCAAGTAGGTAGAGGTTATCACGACAAAGATAGTTCTACACCACCCGGAATGGTTTTAGATAGAGCATTTACTTCTCTTTTGCTATTAACACAAGCAACAAAACCAGAACACAATTTAACTAATACTATTATATGTATAGCTGAATTGTTGAATCCAATAATGCAAGATATTGGAACACATAATAGAGTTAAATATAACCACTTATTAGATATAAAATCTTTTATACATAATAGAGATTATGATGAAAAGGAATTTAGAAACCGAATTGTAATGGCTTGTCAGCCTTTAGAATACATTTTAGATTGGTACTTTACTTCTGATAAAGAAACACCATTTGACCTAAACGAATATGCTACTCAGTATCACATTCTAAAGGATAAAGCAGAAAAAGTATTTGAAAAATCTTGTTGGTCTAAATAAATCTTATTAAGATTTATTTAACCTAACATATCTACATATCTAGATTAATTTATTTTGTTTAGACAACGCAAGCCAATTTAAGTTGACGATTTAGATAAATGACTTAAGCCCGCTCATTGAGCGGGCTTAAGTCATAGTAATGTTGTTAATTAGTTATCCGTATTATTACTTTGTTAAGATTTTCCAACCTAATTTTGTCAGCAATTCTTTTCTATCTGTATGAAACAGATGTAGTGCATTGAGCATTGAAATAGCTACGTTAGCATCTTCTTCTACTTCGTCAATGTGCCAATACACAATTGGAAGTTCCGGAGTAGAGGGCAAAGATATAGTTAAAGATTCATTATCTAAATCTACTTGAAGATTTTTTATATCTTCTTCGGTTATTATTTTATTTAATAAGTCGGTCATATATTACATATTTTTACGCCACCAATTTAAGCTTAATGCTTTGACAATCACGCCACGAATGGGTAGTTCATTTGATGTCCAACGACCATATTTCCGACGTGAGTTGAGTAGTCCTTTTTTATAATTTACTTTTTTCATATTTATTTTTTCCAAATAGTATCAACTATCTCATTATCACATACTTCACTTGATTGAACTGTAGTATATGTATATACATTACCATTCGGGTCAATACTAGACTGCAAAACGGGATAAGTTTCAATATGACTACTTAAACACGTATGATTTAATCTGTATATACGTCCGTCTGATAGAGTTTTCCATCTATAATCATTCCATATAAGAAATATGATAATTAAGATAGTTGAAATTGTAATAACAAGTAATGATTTAAGAAATACTAATGCCCAATCAATTGATTTGAGAAATTTCATATATATAATTTTAATAAGTTACCAAGAGCCATAACGAATAGAGCCGGGATAAAGAGATTTCACACGAGATGCAATTGTTTCTTTATTTGCGTTGTATATTTCATTTTTTATAGGGTTCAATTGAAATACCCAATTTCCAAATGAACGTGATGTATTGTGAAAATCTTCAATACTTAAAATACCATCAATAACACCCGGTAATAAAGTGTCCGGACGTGGTGCACCTGGTGCACAATCTAATTCAATTGTGTGTTTGCAGTCGGGAAATCCTGGTTGTAGTTCCATTTTAGTTTTTTTTTTAGTTATACAAAGATAACTAAAATCCACTTAATAAACAAAAATTATTTGTTAAATAAATCAAAAAAGCCCACTCAATTAAGAGCGGGCTTTTCTGAAAAAAAAACACATTATGGTCACAAAGACAGTGCAAATGTACAACAAAAAATCATCTGAACAAAAAAAAATTAAAAATTATTTTACCCACTAGCTGGGATTAAATTAATCTAGATATAACCTCATATCTAGATTACTTCACTACGTGAAGACTCGCAGTACTTTATTTCCTGAATGCTCACAAAGCAAAGAGTAGTTGTTAACATAATTTTAACTTTAACATTTTTGTTGTTATCAATTGTTGTTGTATCTTTGTGCTATGAAAAATCTAAACATCTGGCTATCTATTAGAACATATCATATAGTTAAAATAATGTGCTTGGTATTTGACCCTGAAGATTAATTTTTATTTCATTTAGAAGTACTGGTTTAATGTAATCTCTATAAAAACTATCAATCCCGTTTTCTAACGGGATTTTTTTAACACATCAATAACAATTATTATTAGGCTATTCACGAATTACTACTTATCTTTGTTCTATAAAAAAATCACACAATGTCAGCAAAAACAGTTAAAACACTAACAACGGTAGCGAAAAAGATTATCGCTGAAAGAAAAAATCTTGACGGGAAATGTCTTTCCTCAAATCATCAGTTATCAAAAAAACATTTCATTGATAATTCTGCTTGGCTATTTGATGAGTTCAAATCTATAAATATACAATACAGTAAAGACAATGGTAGCGAACCTGTTAGTATTACAATAGGTTTCTAATTAAAAAAATTAATATATTTAGCCCACTCATAAGTGGGCTATCTAATGTGTCAGTGGAACATATCTAGATTACTTCACTTCGTGAAGACTCGCAGAGCGAGTATTTTATTGTATCGACGGAATATACTCGCTTTGCGAGATTGCTGAAAGCAATATTAAAGTATTTTATATATGTTGTATAAATAAAAAAGCGACCCCTGAATTACAGGGGTCGCTTGTGTTTAAGCGGAGGCAAACATTTAACGGCTGAAAAATCACTAAAAGCCATTTGCCGCCTCCTTCGCGATCCGGACATACCGGCAGGTATAAAGAGCAGACGGGGGGTGCCATTAGCGGGGCTATCGTAGTCACGGAGGCGGTGTTCCCAATCGCTCTTGTCAAGAGATAATAGTGATGTGACTCCGATATGGTATTAATCGTTGCATTTCAGATGTCACACTTACTATCTCATTTGACAAGTCAAAGATACGATACTATTTTAATTGTGCAAACTTTTTTCTGTTAAAATATCGTTAAGTAATGTTTCATACTTATTACAAAAATCTTGCACATTTTTGTTATTAGTATAGCGTTTATCTTTACGCAAATCTCGTATATTGTCTGCAAAATATGTATTAAAGTCTTTTTCTCTATCTCCTGATATATAATCATTTGACCACATATCAATTCTTTCTAATATGCCAGCACCGTCAATTGCAAGTGAATAAGCTTGATTTGGTGACCCGTTCCAAATGGGTGACATTAAGTTTACAGCTATGCTGATACCCTCATTTAAGAATTGTGCGTATAATTTTACTGTATTTTCGTTCATAGTGTAAAGATACACTATTATAGATTACTAACCTAATAAATAAGTGATAAATATTTTATTAAAAGAATTAAAGCTAAAAATGCAAAAACACCGTGATATAATAAATAAAAATATACTTTTGATTCATTATATTTAATTTCACTTAATGAATTAGGATATATAAAGCCATATTTATTAAAATAAAATAAGATATAAAAAATATATCCTAAAATTGGAACATATAAAAGTTTTCTCATAATACAAATATAAGAAACTTTTTTTATTATTTATATTTATTCATCATATTTAATTACTTCTAATAAAATACTCGCTTTGCGAGACTTCACGGTAGTGAAGTAATCTAGATATGTTAAAGATGGTCATTAACATAACTTTAACTAAAAATAGATTTTAACACGTTTTTAACAAAAATTATTTGGCTATGTAAATCCGGGAGCATAACTCAATTAGAAGCGAAACCAGACAGTCAAAGTAGTTTAGATATACTATATTGTCTTTTTTGAGAAGTGCGAAATTCTGGCATATTACAT
>JACCDO010541211.1_pt1 | contig 11556 bp, 10 predicted proteins | sample 7446101 | NCBI WGS metagenome assembly JACCDO01 (sample SAMN15323440, study PRJNA562643) | freshwater metagenome | isolation source: river surface water | place: USA:Blue River Watershed | collected 2017-08-16
ACTCCCGCTCTGTGCTGCTATCCCCATTGTGCGCCGAATCGGATTTGGGGGTGCGCTGTTCTTTCTTGGCATTCTCTTTGGAAGCTTCATGGGGGTGATCTATAGTGGATATGGCACGGGGTTTACCCTCCTACTCCATTTGGTGGCGGGCGGGATGCTCTTGTGTTTCTATTATCTTGCTACAAAACTCAAACACGATACATATCGTGACGCCTAACACCCCCCCTTCGGGGGGTGTTCTTGACTCTGTTATTGTATGACGTACAGTATACACATGAATAATGAACACTTTTCACCGCAATATTCCCCAGAAGTCAGCTCAGAGACGCCACGCGATACGATTTCCCTATCGCAAGAAGGGGGAAACCACCAAGAAGCCGAAGAAATAGCTCGTCTTCTGGCGGGGCACCCAGACCACGAGCACGCAAAGCGTGTGCAAGAATTTTTAAACAACGAAGATCGCTAGCAAAACACCCGCACATTGTGCGGGTGTGTGTTAAAACAGTAGACAGTCGACCAAGGAGAAAGTCTTTCCATCCTTCACGAAATGATGAAATAAGGTCCTGCTCGTGAGTGCACCATCAAAAGTCTGCAGTCCAAATCGCAAGGATGCATCTTCTCGGAGCGCCTGTCGCACATCTCCCGTCTCTTGAAATGCACACACGATGTGCTCAATATAGGGAATTGTGGCCTCGGTCAGCGCCTCTGTGGCTTCGTACGGCACCGCAGAACCTGGGATGTTGGGTGTTGCCGAAAAACGAATGCCCTTCTTTCCACGCACAAACACTTCTCCTGGCTTGGTGGGTCGCCCCCGTGTCCACGAGGTGGAGCCACCTTGATCTATAGCCACATCTACGACATATGCACCTTGGGGCATGATGCGAAAATGCTGATGATTGAGCACAATCGGCGCAGATACGCCTCCCGGGAGCATGGGTGCACATATGACGATATCCGTATGAGCGAGCACCTGTTTGCCGACTTTTTCATTCAAATCAGACATTGGGAGCACTGCCACACGCTGACTACGATGGGCAAATAACGCCTTGAGCTCGTGCACGCGAGGTTCATATGCTTCAAATATCACCATATCACCCACACCGGCAGAAATGGCCAGGCGGGTGGCGGATTCACCCACTGTTCCACCCCCGATAACGACCACGGTCACCTTTTCGTGGGCCTCGGACTGTGCCTTGAGTGCTGCGCGCATCGCCTCTTCCCCGGCAATCCGAGACATCGGGGCCAAAAGTGGATAACGCGGACGCCCTACATGCGACTCAGTACGCACTCCTTCATACGCAATAGCAGTAATGCGATGCGTCAGGAGTGCTTCAGTGAGAAACACAGGGGAGCCAGCCAAATGGAGGTAGGTAAACAGTGTTTTCCCTTGCGCAAGGGCAAGCATGGGATATTCGGACGCAGTGGGTTCTTTGACTTTCAAAATCAGATCAGCACTACTCCACACCATTTCTCGCTTGGCTATTGTAGCGCCAGCCCGCACGTACTCCTGGTCCTCCCATCCTGATCCTAATCCAGCCCCTTCCTCGACCACAATTTGCGCGTCGAGAGTGTCGACCAGATGCTCTACCCAACGGGGAGTCAGCGCCACACGGCCTTCACCTTCTTTCACCTCCTTGGGCACCCCAATGCAGCATTTTTCCACAATGAATCTCCAGTATACATCTCACCTCAAAGTATGGTATTTCAGGGGAATGTCAATGCGACACCATATAAAAAACGAGTAAGATAGGTGAAGAGCTGATAGACTGCACATATCATGCAAAAACCAAAGATTGTCATTGCGTTATATGGATTACCAGGGAGTGGCAAGGGGACCCAGGCAAATCTTCTAACGCAGAAGTATGGATGTACCAATTTTGATACCGGAAAGCTCTTGGAATCGATTTGGCACAATCCAAAGCGTCAGCATGATCCACTGGTCAAGCGAGAACGAGCCCTATTTGATAGTGGAGTGCTGAATACGCCGAGTTTCGTCCTTGAGGAAGTACGGCGCGCGGCACAAGAACTGGCTCAAAATGGCTCTGGTATTGTGTTTTCTGGATCTCCGCGCACCATGGAAGAGGCAGAAGGGCTCATTCCGGTCTTAGGCAAACTCTATGGCAAGAAGCGAATGTTCTTTTTCGAACTGCAGGTCAAAGAAGAGGACTCCATCACCCGCAATAGTGCGCGACTATTATGTACCAAGTGTAAAACAGGGGTGCTTTCCCTGTACTACCCGGGCCGAAAGCCGACACACTGCCCGAATTGTGCTGGACCCTTATATCGTCGAAGTGTTGATGACCCCAAGGTCATCCCTAAGCGACTGGAGGAGTACAACACACGCACACATCCCATTATTGCCTACCTCAAATCTAAAGGATACCCGGTAGAGGCTATCGATGGAACCCGGATGCCATGGGAAGTCTTCGAGGATATCGATCGGCTGATTTCTGCGCGGCTCGCATGAATTCGACATGTTGACACTTCAGTCAACATGTTTTTTATTATATAAAAGACAGTACTTATCCACACTGTGTCCTTGATAGTTCTATCGGACACGAGTACTATGTATCCAGACGCGGATGCAGTAGTGGTTATTAGAGACTACTGCAATACGCAGTAGTTCTTTCCACAATCAAATCCATAGTTTTCCTCCAACAACATGAGTGCCGGTGCCTGCCGGCACTTTTCTTTTTCCATTTTTTGTCTTTTATCTGCAGAATGTCCTTTATAGCAAAAGTGCGCGCTCGATGTGGATAGCAAGAGGAAACCCTTGAGCGTGGTGCGCATCATGAAACATCTGCGTGAACAAGCGAATACGCGAAGCTAATTCCTCGGAGGACCATTTTGCACTGTAGCGGAGGTACTTCTGCCACTGATACGTGGCCACTCCCCCTTCGGTTGCATCTGAGGAATTACCATTTTTAACCAAAAACATTGATTTGAGGGCCCAAAAGAGAACTCCGTGGATTTCTTCAGGGGCTGCTCCTTCCCGTATTGCGCGATGAAACAGCGCAAAGGCCTTTTGCTTATCTCGAGCAATGACCGCATCGGCAAGTGCAAAGGTGATGGGTGGAGTGCGCTCGTTTTTACGTTCATCACACCGCACCACTGAACCAAGACGCTCAAAGAGCTCCATGATCTCCTTCTTGGGAGCAACCTCCCGAATATAGATATCATGAGGGGAAGATGAGAGAAACTGACCATACCACAAGGAGTGATCAGGGTGCTCCAAGAGTCCATCAAAGACCAGGATGGTCTTTGTCACAAAGAGATCTTGTGCATACAGTGCTTCATGTGCGGATATAGCTGAAAATCCAATATCAGAAAATCGCTCTATTTTTGCGCCTGATTGAATCCCTTCTTGCAGGGCTTTTTCTAGTTCGGCTCTAGTCTTTTTGGTGTCAGTGCCCACAAAGATACGAATCATATCTCTATCGTATCATGGAAACAAAAAAGCGGCCTTTCGGCCGCTTAGGAAATCCTTTCTCTTTGTTTACTTGCCACAGTGGGTGCCGTACCCCGGAATGGTGCGGGACCCTTCTGCCACTTGCTCGAACGACCCGTTCTGGTCGCGTCCGGTCATGCGGGCGCGATACTGGCAGGTCGTCGAACCAACGGCGCGAGCGCGATCGTCCATAGCGCGCCCGGTGAGGTATCCGGCACCACCAATGAGGACTGCGCCGGCAACGGGAGCTTGCCGGACCGTGATCGCACCGAGTGCGGCACCCATGCTTCCCAGGATTTCAGCATTCCCAGGTTGTGCCACCCCTGCCGAGCGCTGACTAGACACCGGGAGGAGTTCGCCTTGGGTGGGCATGGTGGCAAAGCATCCAGACAGCGTGATACTGCACGCCACAGCACTCCACATCGTTTTCATCGCACGCACGACACTCTCCTTGAATGAACGATGTATCACCATGATACATCCTGAAATAATTATACAGCAAAATAGAAAAATAGTCAACTACCTACGGTGAAATGTCTTTATATAAAGCGCTATTTCATGCTTCCCCATCTTTCGCCAATCTTGTGCTCTACTCGAAGCGGGATATGTGAAGCCGGAGTATCACTATGTGCATGCTCCATCGCATCAGTCACAAGCAAAATAACCTGGCGACGCACCTCTTCTGTGTCTGTCACTTCATAAATCAGTTCATCGTGCACCTGCAAAATAAGGACTGCATCGTTTATCAACTGAGCAGATTGGAGCATATCGTCCGCTCGTCGCATCGCAATCTTCACCAAATCTGCAGCAGTGCCCTGAAGTGGCGCATTCATCGCCATTCGTTCAGACGAAGCGCGCATAAATGGAAGTCGAGAGCGCAAATCAGGAAAGTAGCGCCGACGCCCAAAAAGCGTTTCGGTATAACCGGACTGCGTCGCATCCGCAATCACGCGTTCAAAGTATGCTCCGATGGCAGGAAAGGTGACAAAATACTGATCATGAAATGTCTGTGCTTCAGCACGGCTGGTGCCGAGATTCTGCTTGAGTGCTGTCACTCCCATTCCATAGATAATACCAAAGTTAATCACCTTGGCCTGACGGCGCATTTCTTTGGTAACAGCGGAAGGAGCAACCCCAAAGACACGAGACGCTACAGAGGTATGGATGTCTGCCCCGTCTATAAATATTTCTGTCAAACCGGGATCTCCAGAATGCATGGCAAGAACACGCATTTCAATCTGAGAATAATCAAAGGCAATCAGCGTTTTTCCGGGTGGAGCAATAAAGGCGTTTCTGATAGGGGCACCTAAGCCATCTCGCACGGGAATGTTTTGTACACTAGGCTGTGAGGAAGAAAACCGACCCGTGGCAGCACCATCTTGATGAAGTGTAGGATGAATACGGGACGCGGTGTCTACTACCTCGGGAATACTGTCGATATAGGTGGAAAGGAGTTTTTGTAACTCCCGATACTCAAAGATATGCGGCACGATTGGGTGCGCATCGCGCAATTTTTCGAGCTCTGACTCTCTCGTGCTGCGTGCGCCACCAGCAGTCTTTTTTAGTCCCTTGGCATGTAAACCAAGCGTATCAAACAGCACCACCCCAAGCTGTTTGGGTGAATTAATATTGAATACCCCTCCTGCGAGCGAGTGAATAGTCTGCTCTAATTCGTCTTGGCGCGTATGGTATTCCTTGGATAATGCCTGAAGATATGCTGTATCAATCAGAATACCGTGCTCATGTGCGCGGTCAAGAATGGGGAAAAGTGGGCGCTCAATGTCTGTGTACAGATGCATCAATCCCGATGTCTCGAGTTCTTGCATCAACTTCTTGTGGGCGAGAGTGAGGGTGCGTTCCCCGGTGTATTCCCTAATGGCCTCAATCCCTGGCGTCGTATGATCTGAGGCAAGAATAAAGAGCGCCAATGCAGCCTCCCGTAGCACCAATGGATCAAGTATTTCTTCTTCGTGTGACAATGGAGAGGGGTCAAGCGGTGTTGCTTGTCCTCCCACTTCTTGTGCAAGTGCGCGCACACGAGCACCTAATGTACGAAATTCAAGGAGGTCAAAAAGGGTCACGGCCTTGTCTGGGGTAAATGTTTCGCGCCAGGGGGTATCTGGAAGCGAAAAGACAATTGGGGCGTCACGCCGAATCGTAGCCAGCATCTTCGAAAAAAGTGCATCATCTTCTCCTGCAAGCAACAAATCGACAATGCGGGGCTTCACCCCATCCGCAATAACCTTGGCTTTATCACTCTTGAGTGCCTGATAGAGTGCTTCAATGCTCCCAAATCGCGCAATAAGGTCACTTCCGGTCTTTTCTCCGATACCCTGAATACCAATAATGTTGTCGGAGGGGTCTCCACGCAATCCTTTGTAGTCCGGAAGAGCGAGCGGATGAAACCCAAATCGCTCAATCACTTTCTCTTCGTCATATACCACGGTATCATTGATGCCCTTCTTGAGGGTATACACACGTACGCGTTTGCCACTCACTAATTGCAGGGTGTCCATATCCCCGGTGACGATCAATATTTCCAGATGTGGGTGGTGAGTGAGTTGCTCGACGATAGTCCCGAGCATATCATCAGCCTCAAATCCTGGTGCATCGTAAATAGGAATATGAAATGCAGTAAAAATCTCACGACTACGGGTGAGTTGTTGTTTGAGTGCGTCATCTGTTTTTGCGCGACCGGCCTTATATGCATCGTACTCCTTCTGGCGGAAGGTCGGACCGGGTAAGTCATAGCATGCAGCCATGTAGTCGGGGCTAAACTCCGAAATGGAGCGCATCAGCATCGTCGATAGTCCATAGAGCCCTCCTGTAGGCTCCCCTCCTTTCGTGGCAAAATCAGGGAGTGCGTGATATGCGCGATGAATAATCGCATGTGCATCAAATAAGACTAGGCGTTCGGCCGCTGTTTTGGCAATCATTCCCCCATCATAGCATCAGGAACGCCTGACGTCTTGCCCATCAATATTCTAAAAAACGCCCGATGTGGGCGTATGGGCTGGTATGCGTACCTGGACTTATGGTTTTTGAGATGCACGCGAGATAAGCACCAGGAACATAAAAAATGCCGCGACCACACACAACACCACTTCCACCAACAATGTGGCATGAATCACATGCTGAAGCATGCGCCAGCCATCATTGATGGTTTCATTTCCTGCAAATCGCGGAATGTCCTGAAAGGCAAACCAAATACCCACCACGTGGAATATCCCCAATACCACGATACAAATAGTGGTACGCAACATCATGATCACCATGTACTCCAATCCTCAACTGAGTCTATGCATTTTCGTAAAAAATGTACAGCAAATGCCGATTGTCACCCATCTCTTCCACTCGGAAGTGCTGTCATGTGCACACAATACAGCTGTACTCATGCACCAACAGTAGCATCGAAGATGTGTCGAGTGGTCTCATCTTTCGTTGTCATATGTATCCATCGCGTCTCAGGAGGAAGCCGCGAAGCAACCTGATTGCCCCACTCCACCACAATAAGTGTCCGAGGTGTACGAAGCAGTACATCCCATCTCAGCACATCCAATTCTCGCGGGTCAGTGAGGCGGTAGACGTCCATGTGAATAAATTGATCAAAATATGGATGGTGAGTGACGTCATAGTAGCGTGCCACAATAAACGTTGGAGAACTTACTTCTTCAGTTATCCCAAGCTCCAGAGCCAGTGCTTTGACCAATGTCGTCTTTCCTGCACCCAAATCTCCCGTAAGGGCCACCACAGTAGCGCCGGTCTGCGCCGAAAGGCTCGCCAAGAGTTGGCGAGCCACGGCTGGTAGTGCATCTAGATTGGAGACCGTAACATCCATATTAGTTTGGTTGAGGCAACTCATCGACAAACATGCGAGGAAGTGCGCGTGACTCGGCCTCCCTTGCCTCGAGTTCTTCTTTCTTGGCAAGGTAGTATGCCCGAGCTTTCCGCACCCCGACAATCACAAGCGCAATTACTATCACATAGAAGAGCCATCCGAGAAATGAACTGGGGAGTATGCTTTCGTCGTCTGACTGACGAGTGGTGACGCCCGCAGATGCCGTGGTGGACAGCGTGTGATCTGTGCTTCCCACCACAACGACTCCCGTGTGGGTGCTGTAGACCAGCTCTCCTTTTACTTTGGGGTATCCAGATGCCTTTGCGGTCGTCATACCCAGTAGTGAGAATGTACGCATATCTCCATACTTCAGGGTACCAATGGGAAGCACATACATGCGTTCACCTTTTGTGCCACGTTCAAGCAAAAGCTCATTTGCAGTGGTGTCTCCAATATACACCACGGTATCTGGGAGTATCACGCGCACGTACGCTTCTTTTGCGGGAGTACTCAATCGATAGGAGTAGGTCACGACATATTCGACAGGAGTGTGTGCACCAGGATTCTCACTCCCCGTCGGCACAATACTCAATACGACATCGTCCGCACCATCGACTTGACCTCCGCCAAATAGGGAGTGCCACAAGCTTCCCAGAACTCCACTTTGTGCCACTGAAGCAGACTGCTCCGATGCCTCTGGGTTTGAAGGGGTGTTTCCCTTTTCACCCTCCGAGGGAGTGTTGCGCCCAAATAATGCCCCAAAAATATCTCCTGGGCGGTAAGTGGAAGATACGCCAGGAAATCCATATTGGGTATCCCCGGAATTATTGAATGTGCCGGCCTGTGGACTGATGTTGGATTGGCTGATTTGTGCACCACTTTGAGTTTGGACACGAGTGGTTGTGTCTGAAGCAGATCCTTGAGTACTCACGGATTGCGCGCGCTCCGTCTCAAGAGGTGGAGGAGGTGTGCCTGTCGTGAGCACCATCCTTGTCACACCATATGCTCGCCCATTGGCATTCTCCGCAACGATACGATAGTAGTAGGAAGTGCCAGACTGCAGACGGATGATTTCCTGCTCAAATGGTGCAGAGTTTGCGGGAACACGCACCCGATTCGTGCTCGCTTCAAAACGGGATGATGTGCCCCATTCAAACCAAGCTTCAGTATTGGTGTCGCCATGAGGACTCACGTATCCCCGCAACATGACACTGTCTGAAGTGACTCGCGTCGGCGGATTGGTTTCGACAATGACAAGCTCGAGTTGATCGGATGCGCGGAGTTTCGTAGTCACGTAGACCGTTTGCCCAATATCCTTTCCGCGTCCACTCTCCACAATCTGACGGTAAAAATACTGCGTACCTGGTGCGAGTCCGATGATATCCGCCTGGGTATCAATGAGCGTATTGCCTCCATACCACAACGACAAAGCCGTTTTTGGTGTTTCGTAAATCTTCCCCGATTGACCCGAAAGCCCCCACTCAAACCAACTGTAGGCGTCTGGCATGCCATTGGGGTTAGCCTGACCGTTCAAACGGACACTTTTTTCCGTCACAAAAGTGGCGGCGCGAGTGATGGCCACAGGCGCTGCTTCGTACGCCCAAACTGGGAGCGCAGTCGCTCCAAGAAGAAGGATGATAAGAAACACGATGAGAGGGGTGGTTCGTGTATGCATACATATACTCTACACTATTTAGTCATTTTTGTCAATCATTGAAATATGCCCTTGTTGAGCGGGGTTGGGCAAGGTAGAATGAGCGAAACACATCATCTATATGGTTCAATTTCAAGACGATCAGCAAGCAAAAATATTTCAAGACATGCATGAAAAGGAGGCGGAAATTCTCGCCCAAATGCTGTCAGAACGCTATGAGGTGCCCTATATCGACCTGTCACGTGTAATCATTAACAATAACGCCATCCGCTTACTCCCAGAAGAAGTCTCGCGCAAGTCCCATGCCGTGGTATTTGGACTCGATAAGCACAATGTCAACATTGCCGTACAGAGTCCAAAGGACGAACAGATTCAGGCTATTTTAAACGATCTCGTGCGACAGGGGTATAACCCAACCATGTATATCGCCTCGCAGTTTGGTATTGAACGTGCCTTTGAAGTATACAAAGAGGTCTCGTATGCCGTAGCTGAAACAGCAGGAGTAATGGGGGTGTCAGATGCGACCATGCAGAAGTATGTATCGATTATCAAGACCATCAAAGACGTCAAACAGGTAGTGGAAAGTGCGGTGAATTCAGGGGATGTTCACTCCCTCTCCACGGTAGTAGAAATCATCATGGGTGGAGCAGTGGCTACCGGTGTCTCAGACGTACACATTGAACCAGAAAAAGAGGTCGTCCGAGTACGCTACCGCTTAGACGGTATTCTGCAGGATGTCGTTGAAATCACACATCCAAATTACAAAAAAGTGCTTGCACGAATCAAACTCCTGGCAGGAGTGAAACTCAACTTGGCACACGAGGCTCAAGACGGACGCTTTACCATTAAGATCAACGACCTTGATGTGGAGGTTCGTACCTCAATTTTGCCAGCAGCATATGCGGAAAGCGTGGTCATGCGTATCTTAAATCCAAAGTCGATTTCTGTGCCTCTCGAAGAATTAGGTATGGATGAATATTTCTACCAAATTATGGTGGACCAAATTTCTAAACCCAATGGACTGGTGCTCACGACGGGACCTACGGGTTCCGGGAAAACGACGACCCTCTATGCGTGTCTCAAAAAACTCCGCAGTCCCGAAGTAAAAATTATTACGATTGAAGATCCTGTGGAATATCACCTCGATGGGATTTCTCAAACTCAAATCAATCATGCAACTGGATACGGATTCTCGGAGGGCTTACGTGCAGCTGTGCGCCAAGACCCTGATGTGATCATGGTGGGAGAAATTCGTGACGAAGAGACTGCTACGGTTGCCATTGACTCGGCACTCACCGGACACTTGGTGTTTTCGACGCTCCATACCAATAATGCTGCGGGAGCAATTCCACGTCTTATTGATATTGGCATCAACCCCAAAATCATCAGCTCGGCACTCAATCTTTCTATCGGACAGCGCTTGGTGCGTCGATTGTGTCAGGATTGCAAACAACCCTACACTCCTGAGGGGAAGGAAAAGGAAGTGATAGAACGCGAATGGCCAGAAATTAAGCGCTGTCGCCCCAATCTCGAATATCCCACACAAGTATTCAAGCCAGTGGGATGCGAAAAATGCTCCTTTACGGGATACAAGCGTCGAGTGTCTATCTATGAAGGATTACTCATGGATAGAAATATTGAAGATATTCTGCGTGAAAATCCGTCTGAACGAGAAATCAAGGAAGCATCCAAACCTCAAAATATACTCGATATGCGACAAGACGGACTCGTTAAATGCTTTAAAGGCATGACCTCGATTGCGGAAGTGGAACGTGCAGTAGGGCTCGAAGAATCCCGATAAGACCCTATTGAGGAGGAGAGTGATGAAAAGAGTTGATGTCGCATCTCATTATTGCATGACAACAAAAAACCGCGTGTGCGGTTTTTTGTTGTTGTATCACTCATCCATCACAAAAATACATCTTCCACCCATTACCCTTCAAATAACTACGCTCATCAAAGTTGAAGAACGTTAAATGTATTCCTAAGGGGACCGCCAGCACGAACGCACGGGGCGACAACCAGGGGAGCCTCGGAGATACATCATGGAAGCCTGTGGGGCCTTAACTATTTGAAGGGTGATGAGAACAAGAGGAAAATCTTGTGATGCAATGAGCTGATGGAGACACTGTATCACATATTGTGATACTTGTCAATAGTTTCTCTTGCTTGAAGAAACACCTTCCTGGGTTGGAGGGTGAAACTATGGCATAATGAGAAAGAGAAATCAGAACTCGTCAGATTGCTCTCAACTGGATATATCCTATCACCAAAGCCAACTTATGTCAAGCGACCAAGAACCAACACACAAAGAAGCCTTATTTTTAGACCAAAAGCTCCGCCCTGATGTCTGGGAAGACTATATTGGTCAAAGTCATATTAAGCAAAATCTAGAAATCCTTCTCTCTGCTGCAAAGGAGCGGGCACACCCACCTGAACACTTATCATTTTATGGCCCCCCAGGACTCGGCAAGACCACTTTGGCACACCTCATTGCCAAAGAAACACGAGCCCAGATGAAGAGCACTTCAGGACCCGCAATCGAAAAGGTGGGAGATCTCGCGTCGATACTCACCAATCTCTCACCGGGAGACATCTTGTTTGTCGACGAAATCC
>JACCDO010238401.1_pt1 | contig 11555 bp, 10 predicted proteins | sample 7446101 | NCBI WGS metagenome assembly JACCDO01 (sample SAMN15323440, study PRJNA562643) | freshwater metagenome | isolation source: river surface water | place: USA:Blue River Watershed | collected 2017-08-16
AATGAATATGTTGGCATGCCCTGCGGAATTATGGATCAATCAGTTTCAATCATGGGAAAAGCGGGATCTGCACTTCTGCTCGATTGTCGAGATCTTTCAACGGAGTCAATTCCATTTAGCGTCTCTGATGCAGGTTTAGAACTTCTCATTATTGATACCCAGGCCCACCATGCACTAGTCGATGGTGGATATGCCGAGCGACGTGCGGCCTGTGAATCTGCTGCTGCAAAACTTGGTGTGAAATCGATGCGCGAATTAACTATGGATCAGTTAGTTGCAGCTAAAGAGAAGTTGAGTCCCGTTGAGTTTATCCGTGCCCGCCATGCCGTATCAGAAATTGCTCGAGTTCTATCAACCGTTGATGCGTTGAAACGTGGTGATTTCACTGAAGTTGGAAAGTTAATTAACCAGTCACATATCTCGTTACGTGATGATTACGCTGTATCGTGCCCAGAATTAGATGTGGCAGTCGATGTAGCGCTATCGGCTGGTGCGCTTGGGTCGCGCATGGTTGGTGGCGGGTTCGGCGGCAGCGCAATTGCTCTCTTGCGAGTTGAAGATGTTGATGCGGCACGCACTGCAATCTCTAAATCTTTCGAAGCGCACGGCTTTAAGAAGCCGCGATTCTTTACATCTCTTCCTAGCGCAGGCGCTAGCGCTTCACTGACTACAAAGCTTCAATAGAGAGAACGCTTACTCCGCCGATAGAGTTGAGGATCTCAACGAGATCATCAGTATTTGTTCCGGGCACGGCGACGGTAATCTCATCAAAACCAGTTCCATCTTCACTCTTAATGACCTGAAGCTCTCGAATGTCAGCACCTGCTGAACCAATAGCTGATGCGAGCATGCCGAGTGAACCTGGGCGGTCGGGAAGTGAGACCTGTAATTTGTAGAGTGCCATGGCGCAAATGTACTGCGTTAGAGCGATGGCGCCGAACCTAGTGTGACTTTGAAAGTCTTTGAGCCACCCGTTGGCAGATCCACTAGAACGTTTACAACGGAACCTGGGGCATACGACCTAATTCGGACGATAGCCGCTTCTGTATTTACAGTCTTGACTCCATCAATGCTGCGAATAATTGAGTTAACAGGGATTCCTGCCTTAATTGCTCCCTCATTTGGGCTCAGCTGAATAATCTTCGCACCCACACCAGTGTAGGTATTGTCGAAGATGACCCCTAGGACTGGTCGCGTTGATTTTCCAGTTGCAATAATTTCTTCGATCACGCGCTTTGCTTCGTTGATTGGAATTGAGAAGCCCAGTCCGATATTTCCGGAGGTTCCCCCAGATGAGAGCGTTGCGATAGCTGAGTTAACTCCAATCAATCTTCCTGCGGAATCTACAAGCGCACCACCAGAATTACCGGGATTGATGGCTGCATCGGTTTGAATCGCATTTACATAAGATTGCGCTTCAGTTGTTCCTGTTGAAACAGGACGATTGAGCGCAGAGACGATTCCGCTTGTCACGGTACTTGCAAGTCCCAGAGGTGAGCCAATTGCTAGAACTGGATCTCCAACACTGACCTTCGATGAATCTCCGAGCGTCATTGTTGGCAAATTACCAATAGGAATTCGCAGAACAGCTAAATCATATCCTGGGTCACGCCCCGCAATTCTTGCTACGTACTGTTCCCCATTAGTGAGCTCAACTTTGATTGTTCCTGAGGTCGCCGCATTTTCAATAACGTGGTTATTAGTAATGATAAAACTTGATGACGATGAGGTTCTGTAGATGGACCCAGATCCAGTTCCACTTCCTGCGGGAGCAGTGACTGAAATCGAAACAACCGATGGCGTGACTAGAGAAGATATTGCCTTCGTATTCATGGCGTTTCCGCCAATTTCAACAAGCGTTCTTGATGAAGAACAAGTTCCGTTGGGAGAGATATAGAGGGCTTGAGTCTTATTGTCGGCACAAGCTTTAACTACGCTAGCAGGTTGAGTATTTGCAACTGATGCGATTGATCCTGCAGCTACTGCCCCAACAATGAATGCTCCGAGAACAAATGTGGCTGGGACTCTCTTATTTCTCATAGCCATAATCCTCACTTACTTTCCTGAGTTTTCTCTGTATATAGATTCAGAGGATTTTTAAGATTCGACTACCCAGCCACCGCTTACCTTCACGGAAACTTTGGCAAGCGGAGTATCGGCTGGACCTGAATTTGCAGCTCCGTTGGCAAAAGGATCAAATTGCGCGCCGTGGCATGGGCAGACCAACTTCTTGCTCGCGCTCTTATATGCGACGGTGCAACCTTGGTGGGTACAGATTGCAGAGTATGCAAAGACCCCGGTCTTTGTTCTAAAGAGAACCGAAGGTACCCCTTGTCCAGAGTGAATAAAGTTAAAACTCTTGCCCACTGGAAGCTTCGTGAGCTTGACTATTTTTTTACCAGGAGTGCCGGAGCTCTTAAGCGTTGTTGAAGATGCAACGCTACGACCTGCAAGGGATGCAACCACCGCAAGTCCGGCAACAATTGATGTACGAATCACATTACGGCGTTGAAAATTTGTTGCAGGCATTCTCTTACTTCCAATCATGAGTAGCAGGTAGGTTAACCATAAGATCGCATAAGCAGTATCGCTGGCCAAGAAGTATGGGGAAACGTTAAAGGTTCCTGAAAGCCATAGCCCTACGGACATTAAGAATCCGCTGAAAGCAGCTGTTGCTGGAGCTACATAGAGAAGTGTTGCAATTCCGATTGCAAACTCACTCAAGATAATAAAGATTCCGACTTCTGTTGAATGTTCGACAAGTCGTTGCAACAGGGCTGAGAGAGGCGAATCAGTTGCATAGGCGGCAAGTGTGTTACCTATAAAGGTTGGTTCGCCTCGAGTCAGGAAACCTGAATCACTGGCTTTATCCCAACCTGCGTAGATCCAGGTAATCGAAAGGAATACGCGAAGTAATTTCTCGGCACGGTTCTGGCCCCGCCAAGAGTTACCAGCGGTCCGAGGGATGCTCCGAAGTGCGCTCACGGATAGAGAATAACCGTGAAGGAAAGAAATGGCTCCCTGACTTGGATTCGAACCAAGAACCTGTCGATTAACAGTCGACTGCTCTGCCGTTGAGCTATCAGGGAATGCAAGTGCAGACTCTACCGCAGTGGCTAACCGAGGCCAAAATTAAGCGAAAAAGGTTGCTAGAGAGAGCCGATTGCGAGTTCGTGCAATCCGCGCTTCTGGGTCTCAAGGGCGACGAGTTCTCCAAAGGCTGCGTTGTACTGCTCTTCATTCTCCAGAGGATTTAGACGTTGCAAGCTCGACTTGAGATCGGCAATCTTTCGACTTACCAAGACTTCGCGAAGCCTTGCAACAATACTTGAAACATACTTCTCTGAAACTGCGCCATCCGTGCGAACTGGTTCGACAGAGAGTTCTGTAAATAACTGCTTCATGCGTTCATCGGTAACTTTTTCAAGAGCAAGTTGTTCGGTTCCGAAAGAGTCAATGACGCGGCGAAGTTCGCGATATGCAGGATGTGTAAATGCATCTTCTTCGATAGTTGCCCATCCCAAAACTAGCCCTGACATCTGCAGCTTTGCCTTCAGTACCTCGCGCTCGAGCATCAACGTTGGCTCAGTTGGATTTGGGCGCCAAGCTGTATCTGTCGTTGGCGCTTCGGCCTGAGGTTGGTTCTGCGTAACTTTCTTCAACGCTGCATTTACGGCGGCTGTAACAACTTCTGTCTCGGTGCCGAGCCATCCTGAGAGTGACTTTATATATTCAGGACGCAATGACTTGTCGCGAATTGCCGCAACTAAGGGAGCTGCAGTATTGAGCGCATTTACACGACCTTCAGCGGTAGCCAAGTTATGTTTCTTCAGTTCGGTCTTAATCGCAAACTCAAAGAGCGGGACTCGCTTTGCAATTAAATCTTTGAGCGCAAGATCGCCTTTATGTTGGCGAAGGTCGCATGGGTCGAGGCCATCTGGCTCAACAGCTACGAATGTCTGAGTAACAAACTTCTGATCGTCGCCGAAAGCTTTCATTGCGGCTTTCTGGCCTGCAGCATCGCCATCGAATGTGAAGATAACTTCGCCGCGGAATGCATCGGCATCCATGAGCAATCGACGAATAATTCGGATGTGGTCATCACCCAATGCAGTGCCGCAAGTTGCGACCGCCGTAGTGATTCCAGCTAAGTGACATGCCATCACATCTGTGTAACCTTCAACAACGACAACCTGACGGCTCTTTGCTATCTCTTTCTTCGCCATATCGAGGCCATATAAAACTTGGCTCTTCTTATAGATCGGAGTCTCTGATGTATTTAAATATTTTGGACCTTGATCTTCTTCATCACTTGCAAGCTTTCGTGCACCGAATCCAACAATGTCGCCCGAGATATCCTTAATTGGCCACATCACTCGATTGCGGAATTTATCGATAGGACCACGTTCGCCCATCTTTGAAAGTCCCGCTTCTTCAAGTTCCTCAATAGAAAATCCAACGGCGCGAAGATGCTTTGTTAAACCATCCCAACCATTAGGCGCATAACCAACACCAAATAGATCGCAGGCTGCCTTATCAAAGCCGCGCTTTGTTAAGAGATCGCGACCATGTGCTGCATCCGGTGATGTATTAAGTAAATCTTGAAAGAACTTCGCTGCCGCTAAGTTAGCTGCGTAGAGGCGCGAACGATTTGATGTTGGCTGAGTTGGACCGCCTTCTTCATAGCGAAGGGTGTAACCGATTTGCGATGCCAAACGCTCGATAGTCTCTGTGAAACTTAAGTGATCTGTCTTCATCATGAAGTCGATGACATCTCCACCTGCCCCGCATCCGAAGCAGTGGTAGTAATTCTTTGAAGGAGTTACATGGAATGAGGGAGATTTTTCATCGTGAAATGGGCATAGCCCCTTCTTCTGTCCGCCTCCAGCGTTCTTAAGTGCAACGCCTGCAGATGTGACAACTTCATCGATATGAGCATGCTCGCGGACATAGACAATGTCATCTGCCTTAATGCGTCCGCTCATGTTCCTACCTTACCTACGCTTCGATAAGTGCGCATGGAGCGCATAGGCGCCAGGGTCGGTCAGGCTCGCAATCTGGTCGATGACGATACGGAGCTTCTCTGAATCGTTCGTTGCGCGCTTCCAATCATCTTCAAAGATTGGGTCGAGTTCGGCAGGGGCTGCTTCAAATAACATTTCAACGAGTTCGTGGATTACAACTTGCTGCTTTGCATAACGTTCTTGCGATGCAGCTGCGCTAATTAAGTAATGTCCTGCAACGGCCTTCAAGAAATCGACCTCGATGAGCTGTTCGCGTGGGATTTCAAGGTTTGCTGAATATCGAGTCAATGGACCATCGCCATGAACTTTTCGAGTTTCAAGCTCTGCAGCAAGAACAAAGCGACCGATGAGCTGTGAAGTTGTATCTTTCAAACGAGCTAGAGCTCTGTGTGTTCGATCGAAATTAATCGGCCAGCAAGATAGTTGTTGCAATCTGGCAAGTGCTTGCGCGGCCTCATCTTTACTTGCATCACTGCCATAGCCATCAATCATCTCCTTATACAAAGTATCGAAATCGCGATCAAAGTTCTTTACCGTTATCTGGCCGGCAAAAATCGCATCTTCGAGATCATGTACGGAATATGCGCAATCATCTGACCAATCCATAATCTGCGCCTCTAAACACTTTCGGCCCGTCGGTGCAGCTTCGCGCACCCAATTAAAGATCTCTACATCATCGTCATAGACACCGAACTTGCGGGGGTTTTCAGAGCGAGGCCATGGGTATTTAGTTGCTGCATCAAGAGATGCACGTGTCAGATTAAGTCCAAGACTCTTTCCCTCTGCATCAACTGTCTTTGCTTCAATTCTTGTTAGCAATCTAAAGCTCTGTGCATTTCCTTCAAAGCCACCGCAATCAAGTGCGGCAATTGCAAGTGCTTCTTCTCCATTGTGACCAAATGGTGGGTGGCCCATATCGTGGGATAAACATGCAGTCTCTAAGAGATCTGGATCTGCACCTAGCGATTCACCGAGCTCGCGACCAATTTGTGCACATTCAAGTGAGTGAGATAAACGGGTGCGCTGAAAATCATTCTCCCAAGGAACTGCAACTTGCGTCTTTGCCGCTAAGCGACGAAGTGCCGCGGAGTGAATAACGCGTGCGCGATCGCGCATAAATTCTGTGCGACCAGGGCGCTTTGCTGGTTCGTCGAGAAAGCGCTCTTGATCCGCTGCGCTATATCTCTTATCTGACGAGGTCATGTACGTACCTTACAAGGCTGCCATTAGTCAGGTGATCAGAGATATGAATTCCGCGACGACCTAAGGTGATGTAGGCCAAATATGCGCCGGCTTCTCGGATTAGATAACGGTAGCGAGAATTTTTCAATGTATTTGGCCCACTTTGCGACGGAGAACATGTGGCTTCTGCTCCGAAATCTTTCGCCATCGTGATTGCACGATTGCAGTGATAGGCATCGGTTGCAATGATCACCTTATTAACTTGGCGCTTCTTCAATTCGGTGATGTAACTCTTTGTTTGCGTCAAGGTATCGCGTCCCACTGGAATAGAAAGAATTTTGCTCTTTGGAACTCCGTTGCGAATCAACCAATAGCGCCCAGCAGCAGCTTCCGTTGTGCGATCCCCTGGTGCGCCTGCTCCGACAGTAATAATCAAAGGTGCGTATTCCTGGCCAAATAATCTCTTCGCTTCTTCAAGACGTGCAAGGAGTACATCACCAGGTGCTCCATTTAATTGAGCTGCGCCTGCAACAACAATTGCATCCGCACCTGTATTTACATCTGGATTCTTAGCAGCGTTCCACGTTACGAATAGAGCGTAGGTCGGGATCATGATGACCACAGCAAGAATAAGTGAAATGACCCGTCTGATTAATTTAAACATCAGCCACCTGAGAACATATCTTCGGCATCGAGATGGATCATCTCATCAGGATCATTGAGCCAGCCATCAGGAAGTGTTGGTGGGCGACCACTACTAGTGCGGCCTCGCGGTTTCTCGCCGATCTCAACTGGATAAGGCTGCTCATCCAGCTGGTTGAGAAGTGAACGCAATTCAGAAAGGGATCCGACCATTCCGAATTGTCTACGGAGCTCTGAAGGAACTCTGAAGCCCTTGAGATACCAAGCCATATGTTTACGAAGGTCGCGACATCCACGATCTTCAGATTCAAAGTATTCGACAATAAGTTCACCATGGCGATACATAACTTCACGGACCTGGTGCAACGTTGGAAGAACTCGATTGGTGCCACCGCTAAAAGCTTCTACTAAATCTGCAAAGAGCCACGGGCGACCAAGACATCCGCGACCCACAACTACGCCTGCACACCCTGTCTGGCGCACCATTTCAACGCCATCTGCGCCTGACCAAATATCACCGTTACCAAGTACCGGTACGCCTGTTGGTTTCAGATGTTCGACAAGGTTTGCAATTGCAGACCAGTCGGCCTTTCCTTCATACATCTGCTGCGCCGTGCGCGCATGTAGCGCAACCCATGCCACACCTAGATCTGCCGCAGACTTTGCTGCTTCTAAATATGTGTGGTGATCGGTATCGATTCCAATGCGCATCTTTACAGTGACAGGAATTCCATATGGTTTTGCGTTATCGACTGCTGCCTTAACAATTTCGCGAAAGAGATTTCGTTTGAAGGGAAGTGCTGCTCCCCCGCCTTTACGTGTCACCTTCGGAACAGGGCAACCAAAGTTCATATCAATATGGTCTGCCAAATTTTCGCGACCAATCATCTTTACCGCTTCGCCCATGTGATGCGGATCGACGCTATATAACTGAACAGAGCGCGGCCATTCACCTGCGCCAGGTTCAATCATGCGAAGAGTTTCAGGAATTCTCTCGAGCAGTGCGCGAGCTGTAACCATCTCGGAGACGAATAATCCCGCTCCTTGTTCGCGGCAGAGCATGCGAAATGGAGCATTGGTAATTCCTGCCATGGGAGCGAGAACAACAGGTGGATCTACTAAGTGGACTCCATCTTTGAGCGGGAGTTTAAGTGGATCTAGCAGCCGAGTAGACGTGGGGCTAACCATGCTTCAACCTGATCGATTGCAATGCGCTCTTGTGCCATTGTGTCGCGATCGCGAATTGTTACAGCATGGTCCTCAAGTGTCTCGAAGTCGATAGTGATGCAGTACGGAGTTCCGATCTCATCTTGGCGACGGTAGCGACGACCGATTGCACCTGAATCATCGAAATCGATATTCCAGTTCTTGCGAAGCTGTGTTGCAAGGTCGCGAGCCTTAGGTGAAAGGTCTGCATTACGTGAAAGCGGAAGAACGGCAGCCTTTACAGGGGCGATGCGGTGATCAAACTTCATCACTGCACGCTTTTCCATTTCGCCCTTTGCATTTGGCGCTTCATCTTCTGTGTATGCATCCATCATAAATGTAAGTGCGCAACGGTCTACACCTGCTGCAGGTTCAATTACGTAAGGAGTCCAGCGCTCATTCTTCTCTTGATCAAAGTATGAGAGATCTTTTCCAGATGCCGCTGAGTGCGCCTTAAGATCGAAGTCAGTGCGGTTAGCAATACCTTCAAGCTCGCCCCACTCGGTTCCATTAAATTCAAATTTATATTCGATATCTGTTGTGCCTTTTGAATAGTGCGAGAGCTTCTCTTTTGGATGCTCGAAGAGGCGAAGGCGCTCTGGATTAATTCCGAGATCCTTGTACCAACTAAGACGAGTCTCAATCCAATATTTGTGCCACTCTTCATCGGTTCCTGGAACGACGAAGAACTCCATCTCCATCTGCTCAAATTCGCGAGTACGGAAGATGAAGTTTCCAGGAGTGATTTCATTGCGGAAAGATTTACCAATCTGGCCGATACCAAAAGGTGGCTTCTTTCGTGATGTTGTCATCACCTGATCAAAGTTGATAAAGATTCCCTGCGCTGTCTCTGGGCGCAAATATGCAAGCCCCGACTCATCTTCGACAGGGCCAAGGAATGTCTTGAGCAATCCTGAGAACTGCTTTGGTGTTGTGAATTGACCTTTATTTCCGCAAGCAGGGCAGTTCATATCTGCAAGTGAATCAAGCTTCTTCTTATGCTTTGCTTCATATTGCTCTTCAAGATGATCTGCGCGATAACGCTTATGACATGCAGTGCACTCGGTCAGCGGATCGCTAAAAGTTGCAACGTGTCCTGATGCTTCCCACACTTCACGTGCCAAAATAACTGATGAATCCAGGCCGACAATATCTTCGCGGCCCATGACCATCGACTTCCACCATTGGCGCTTTACATTGTTCTTGATTTCGACTCCGAGGGGACCGTAATCCCATGAGGCGCGAAGGCCGCCATAAATTTCAGATGACGGGAATACAAATCCGCGTCGCTTTGAGAGTGAAACAATATTTTCTAGACGGTCTACGGCCATTTCAAATCTCCATCCGGCTGGCTGTCGGCGAATAACAACGGACGTTGCAATCGTGGGCTTAGTTTTCTCGTACGCTCCCGGCTCATCGACCGCTCGAGCCAATACCGGAATCGCTTCTAACTTTGCACGAGTTGAACTCAACGCCCTGCGATACGTGCCAACGTTCTCCCACTCGGTAGTCAGAACCCAGAGAGTCGGTTCATCAAGATTCTGGCCAACGGTGCCTGAGAGAAAACCTTTAGCCTCAGCGAGAACGTCGCGGACAGCCTCGAGTTCTGCGCGGAATTTCTCGGCTTCAGCCAAGGGAAGCTCAAATCTGGCGATTGCGATCATGGGCTGAGCCTAGAGTGAGCGCATACGGGAATGAAAATCATTTTCATTTATGGTACGGTCTCGCCATGAATATCGCAATCGTTTTGGCAGCGCTTACGGCAATCGCAACGACAACAGGTGGCTATTTAGCAATCAAATCCAAAGATCGCCTTCACCTAGTTTTGGGGCTTTCTGCCGGTCTTCTATTGGGTCTTGTTGCTTTTGATCTACTTCCAGAGATCTTCGAACTCAATACTCAGGAAGTACTTCATGCGCCAGCTGCATCAGTTGCACTGATCGCTGGATTCTTACTTTTGCACTTCTACGAACAAATCTTTGGTTCCCACGAACCAGCGGAATCCGACTATGGCCACGACCACGATCACTCATCAAATATTGCAGGTGCATTCGGTGCCGTTGCGATGGGTGGCCATGTCTTTCTTGATGGGCTAGCTCTCGGTGTTGCATTTAAGGTCAGCAACAATCTCGGAATTGCTGTATTTATTGCTCTCTTAGTTCACGCATTTAGCGATGGCCTCAACACAGTTTCATTTCTCATCAAGAGCGGTTCTTGGGGTAAAAAAGGCCTCTGGTTGCTGGGCGTAGATGCGGTTGCTCGTATAAGTGGAGCAGCCCTTGGTACAACTCTTGCAGTGAGCGATAACTTCGTCGGAATCTATCTCGCTATCTTTGCAGGAATCGTTATCTATCTTGCAACTTCTCATATCTTGCCTGAGGCACATTCGCGCCATAAGTCTCGCTACACAATCATCGCAACCCTTCTTGGTGTTGCCATCATGTGGACACTTGTTGGCTACCTGCACGGAATGGAATAAAGCTTGTCTCGTTCAAACCCTAGAGTCTTAAGCACCCTTGAACGTGCTGGCGGTTTTGCTAGCGCACAAGAGGTCTACAGACTTATGCAACGTGAAGGCGAAAGTATTGGTTTAACAACCGTCTATCGCGCACTTCAGAGTTTGGTCAATGACAAGATAGTCGATGTATTGCGTCGAGATGACGGTGAAGCTATCTACCGCTTATGCGGTGAGGCTCACCATCATCATTTAGTCTGTAAATCTTGTGGCGTCACCGTTGAAATTGAAGGCGGAGCGATTGAAAAGTGGGCGAAAGTTATGGCAGAAGAACATGGCTTTAGAGAAGTGGGACATACTGCAGAGATATTCGGTCTCTGCTCCAAGTGCTAGTTTTAAGCCTTTCCGCTAGCCCTACTTTCGGAAAGGTCAAGCCTTTCCGAATCTGCGATCTCGCTCTGAATACTCTTCGATAGCTTTCCACAATAACTTTGGCGTCATATCTGGCCAGAGCACATCCATAAAGACAAACTCTGCATACGTTGATTGCCACGGCAAGAAGTTGCTGGTGCGCTGCTCACCTGATGATCGCAAAAACATATCTACATCACGCATCTTCGGTGAATAGAGATACTTCTCAATAGTCTTTTCGGTAATTGAATCTGGCTTTACTTTGCCACGCTTTACATCACGAGCCAAAGCCGTTGCTGCATCCACGAGTTCAGCGCGGCCACCATAATTTACGCACATATTGAGGGTTAGAACTTTGTTTTTCTTTGTGAGTTCTTGAGCTTCTTCAAGTTCTTCAATAACGCTCTTCCAGAGACGCTGCGGGCGACCAATCCACTGAACTTTCACACCCATCTCATTGAGGCGATCGCGACGATTACGCAAAACATCGCGGCTATAGCCCATCAAGAATTTCACTTCTTCAGGTGAGCGCTTCCAATTCTCAGTTGAGAATGCATATGCACTTAACTCTTTGACCCCGAATGAGATTGCAGCTTCTACTAAATCAAAGAGAACTTTCTCGCCGGCTTCGTGGC
>JACCDO011977362.1_pt1 | contig 11555 bp, 9 predicted proteins | sample 7446101 | NCBI WGS metagenome assembly JACCDO01 (sample SAMN15323440, study PRJNA562643) | freshwater metagenome | isolation source: river surface water | place: USA:Blue River Watershed | collected 2017-08-16
CAGATTCAAATCAAATACCGTGACGAGGCGCGTCCTCGAGCAGGGCTATTGCGCGGACGAGAGTTCGTCATGAAGGATGCTTACAGTTTTGACGTCGATGACGCTGGACTTGCGAAAAGCTATCAGGCTCAGCGAGATGCATACGAGCGCATCTTCAAGCGCCTTGGTCTTGAATACGTAATTGTCAAGGCTGACGCCGGCGCTATGGGTGGATCAAAGTCTGAGGAGTTTTTGTGTCCTTCACCAATTGGAGAGGACACCTTTGTTCGCTCAGTCGGCGGCTTTGCTGCCAATGTCGAAGCCATTAAGTTTGCTGTAGCAACAGATGTCGATTCCAAAGACACTCCAGCTGCTGTTATGAACGATTCTCCGAACACACCGACTATTCAGACTCTGGTTGATTTTTCAAACTCCAAGCACCCAAGAAAAGACAAAGCCTGGACAAGTGCCGACACTCTAAAGAATGTTGTTCTTGCACTCACATCCCCCGAGGGCAAGAGAAGTTTGGTAGTGGTCGGTATTCCTGGCGATCGTGAGGTAGATGCCAAGCGTGCCGAAACCTGGTTTGCACCAAGCGATGTAGAGCAGGCAACCGAGTCAGATTTCGCAAAGCATCCGCAGCTGGTCAAGGGCTACATCGGCCCCGTCAAGAGTGGAAAACAGTTCTTAGGTGAGAAGGCTGAGTCCAAGATTCCCTATTATCTGGACCCAAGAATTGCCAAGGGCTCTTCGTGGATAACCGGAGCTAATGAAAACGAAAAGCACGTTTGGCACCTCACGCACGGTCGCGACTTCACAAGCGATGGCATCGCAGACATTGCTGAAGTGAGAGAGGGCGACCCTGCACCAGATGGATCGGGTCCTCTCGAACTAGCTCGCGGCATTGAAATCGGTCACGTTTTCCAGCTGGGAAGAAAGTATGCCGAGGCCCTAGACCTAAAGGTCTTGGACGAAAACGGCAAGCTGGTCACCGTCACCATGGGCAGCTATGGCATCGGTGTCACCCGACTAGTGGCAGTGATTGCCGAGCAGTCGCATGATGACAAGGGTCTGATCTGGCCCGCCTCTGTAGCACCAGCCGAGCTTCACATAGTCGCCGCCGGTAAAGAGGACTCAGTGCTAGAGGCTGCCGAAAAGCTCGCCAGCCAGGCGGAGGCTCAGGGCTTGACCGTGATTTTGGACGATCGGAAAGTTTCACCCGGTGTGAAGTTCGCCGATGCGGAGCTTTTGGGTATGCCCTGGGTAATTGTCTGCGGCCGAGGGCTGGAGCAGGGCGAGGTTGAGCTTTGGGAAAGAGCCACAGGACAGCGAGGAAACGTGAAGCTAGAATCTGCTTTAGCTTCAGTAAAGCTCGGGAATTGAATAGAGGCAGGCATGGATATCGATCTAAATGTCCTTCGCCTGCTGGAGCGCGAAAAAGAAATCCCATTTGATGAGCTAGTGCTGATCATTGAGCAAGCAATCTTGGCTGCTTACTTCAAACACATTGGTGATAACACCAAGGGACCCAGGGCTGAGCTTGATAGAAAAACTGGTCACGTCAGCATTTATGCACCAGTCCTTGGTGAAGATGGTGAAAAAGTTGGCGAAGAGGAAGTAACACCCGAGGGTTTTGGAAGAGTTGCCGCCTATGCCGCCAAGCAAGTAATCGCGCAGCGCATGAGAGAGATTTCCGATGAGGGATTACTTGGAGAATTTAAGGGCAAAGAGGGCGACATTGTCGCCGGTCAGATTCAGCAGGGATCAAGGGCCTACATGGTTTATGTAAACCTTGGAAGCATCGAAGCTTTGATGCCTCCAGAGGAGCAGGTCCCTGGCGAGGACTACTCACACGGCAAACGCATACGTGTTTATGTGACCAATGTTCAGCGCGGACTGCGCGGACCAATGATCACCGTCTCAAGGACTCATCCGAATCTGGTTCGCAAGCTATTCGCTCTGGAAGTCCCGGAGGTTGCCTCGGGACTGGTGGAAATTGCATCAGTTGCCAGAGAGGCCGGACACAGAACCAAGATTTCAGTGAGATCAAAAGACCCGGCTATCAATGCCAAAGGCGCCTGCATAGGCGAGCTCGGTCAAAGAGTCAGAGCGGTAAGTGCAGAGCTGAACGAAGAGAAGATTGACGTGGTGGATTTCTCGGAGGATTTGGCCGACTACGTGGCTCATGCGCTTTCGCCAGCCAAAGTCTCATCTGCCTTTGTCATCGACCCCGCTCAGAAGGCAGTTCGGGTCTTGGTCCCTGACTTCCAGCTCTCTTTAGCTATCGGTAAAGAGGGCCAGAATGCTCGCCTTGCGGCCAAGCTCACAGGCGCAAAAATCGACATTCAGCCCGATAGCTCGCTCGAGGAATAGCCTTTTTTCTCTGCTAGTCCTAGACTTAGCTTCGCCCTCAAAGGCAAATCGCTAAAGATGCAGGCAGAAACCATGAGTGACACAACAAATGAGTAGCTCGAAATGAGCCCCGCTCAGCAATAAGGCCTGCCCTGTCCCAGGGGCTGGCCCCGGACAGGAGAAAGTAATTGGCGCTTCCACGCGTATATGACATAGCCAAGGAACTTGGTATTGATACCAAAGTCGCTTTGGCAAAGCTTGAGGAGCTCGGCGAGTATGTAAAGGGTGGTTCTTCCACCATCGCTCCACCAGTTGCTGCCAAGCTACGTGCTGCTTTCCCTAACGCTGAGAAGCCTGCTCCAAAGAAAGCACCTGCCAAGTCCAAGGCCAAAGCCACCGAGGAACCTGTAAAAGCAGAGCCAGCGAAAGAGCCTGTGGTTATTGATGAGCCGAAGAAGCCTGAACCAAAAATTGAAAAGCCTGCAGCACCACTAACTGGAATTCCAAGACCTGGTAACAATCCTTTCTCATCAAATCAGGGAATGGGAATTCCAAGACCGATGTCAAGACCTGGAAATAATCCGTTCTCATCCGCCCAGGGAATGTCTCGTCCTAGACCTGCAGGGCAAAGACCAGATCGCGCTGGTGGCAGACCACAGACTGGTGCCCCGAGGGGACCAAGGCCTCCGCAGCGAACAGGTGGCGGAGCACCGGGAGGATTTAGTCCGGGTGGTAAACCAGGTGCATTCCCATCACGTCCAGGTCCTGGCGGCAGGGGTGGAAGAGGCGCCGGCACCGCAGGTGCATTTGGTCGCGGAGGCTCAAAGAACAAGTCAAGAAAGTCGAAGCGTGAAAAGCGCGAAGAGTTTGAACTAAGAGAGGCACCATCGCTAGGTGGTGCGATTGTTCCACGCGGTGATGGCAGCACAGTTATTCGACTTCGTCGCGGAGCATCTATCCAAGATTTCGCTGACAAGATTGGTGCCAACTCCGGTCAGCTAATTACTGTTTTGTTCCACCTCGGTCAAATGGCAACTGCAACTGCATCACTGGATGAGGACACATTCCAGATTTTGGGAGCTGAGCTTGGCTACAAAATCGAAATAGTTTCTCCAGAAGATGAAGAGCGAGAGCTATTCGAAGGCTTTGGTCTAAACATTTCTACCGAAATTGAAGATGAGGACGAAGAGTCCCTAAAGCCAAGACCACCGGTTGTCACAGTCATGGGTCACGTCGATCACGGTAAGACCAAATTGCTTGACTCGATAAGAAACTCAAATGTTGTCGCTGGAGAGGCTGGAGGCATCACCCAGCACATCGGTGCCTATCAGGTTCACGCAATGCACGAGGGAATTGACCGAGCAATCACATTCATTGACACCCCAGGTCACGAAGCTTTCACCGCTATGCGTGCTCGTGGTACCCAGGTGACCGACATTGCAATCTTGGTTGTGGCTGCCGATGACGGCGTAATGCCTCAGACCATCGAAGCTTTGAACCACGCTCAGGCTGCCCAGGTTCCAATCGTGGTGGCGGTAAACAAGGTTGATAAAGAGGGTGCGAACCCGGCCAAGATTCGTCAGCAGCTAACTGAGTTTGGACTAGTCGCCGAAGAATACGGTGGCGATGTCATGTTCGTCGATGTCTCTGCACTCAAGGGAGCGGGCCTCGACAAACTGCTCGATGCAGTATTGCTAACTGCGGATGCAGCACTGGACCTCAGGGCAAATCCTGACAAGGCAGCACGCGGTGTGGCAATTGAAGCGAACCTCGACAAAGGTCGCGGTGCGGTTGCCACGGTACTCATTCAAAGCGGAACTCTGCGCGTTGGAGATGCCATCGTCGCTGGCGCTTCCCACGGCCGCGTCAGAGCAATGTTCGATGAAAATGGTGCAGCTGTAGCTGAGGCCAGTCCGTCGAGACCTGTCCAGGTGCTGGGTCTTCAATCTGTTCCTCGAGCCGGAGACAAGTTTGTCGTGGCTGAAGATGAGCGCCAGGCAAGACAGATTGCCGAGAAGCGTGAGGCTGCAGACAGAAATGCGCTGCTGGCAAGAACCCGCAAGAAGATGTCACTTGAAGACTTCACCAAGGCTCTTGAAGAGGGCAAGGTCGAATCGCTCAACCTCATCATCAAGGGTGACGTTTCTGGTGCCGTTGAAGCTCTTGAAGATGCTCTGCTCAAGATCAACATCGATGATTCAGTTCAGCTTCGAATCATCCACCGAGGTGTTGGTGCAATTACCGAGTCTGACGTCAACTTGGCAACGGTTGACGCTGCGGTCATCATCGGCTTCAACGTCAGGCCAGACAATAAGGCCAGAGAGCGAGCAGATCGCGAAGGCGTCGACATTCGCTACTACAGCGTTATCTATAACGCTCTTGAGGACATTGAAAAGTCCCTTAAGGGAATGCTCAAGCCAGAGTTCGAAGAGAAGCAGATGGGAACGGCCGAAATTCGCGAGGTCTTCAAGTCCTCCAAGTTCGGAACCATTGCTGGTTCTTATGTTCGCAGCGGCCTAATCAAGCGCAACGCAATGGCCAGAGTCATTCGCGACGGAGCAGTAATCAAGGAAGGCCTAAAGGTTGAATCCCTAAGAAGATTCAAGGACGATGTCAGCGAAGTTAAAACTGACTTTGAGTGTGGTATTGGTCTTGGTGACTTTGGTGATCTGCAGGTTGGCGATCAAATCGAAACCTACGAAATGGTAGAGAAGCCGAGAGACTAGTGGTCGATCACGCAAGGGCCAGGAGATTAGCTGAGCGGATCAAGGTTCTAGCCGCTGAGGCACTTGAGCGCGGAGTAAAAGATCCGGACATCGGCTTTGTCACATTCACTGACGTCCGTGTCACACCTGATCTTTCACACGCCAAGATTTACTTCACCGTCTATGGCTCTGACGAGGAGCAGCAGAAGTCAATCGATGCTCTGGAGCGCAATCGCGGACGACTGCGCGGTGAGATTGGCCACCGGCTCGGAATCCGAATCACACCAACCATTGAGCTAATTAGGGATGAAATACCGGCAACCGCTGGAGCCTTGGCCGAATTATTGGCTGAAGCTAAGCGCAGAGATGCAGAGGTTGAGCAGCTGAAGAAGCAGGCCAAACCCGCTGGGGATCCAGACCCATACGTCAAGCCAAAGTCCCAGGACAACTAATTGCCTGGCGGCATTCTGCTGATCGATAAGCCCAAGGGCATTACTTCCCATGATGTGGTGGCGATGGTGAGAAGGCAGCTCGGCACAAAAAAAGTTGGTCATGCCGGGACACTGGATCCGATGGCAACTGGGCTGATGGTCGTGGGTGTTGATTCGGGAACCAAGCTTCTAAGCCATCTCTTTGGGTTAGATAAGCAATACCTTGCAACCATTCGACTTGGCCAGTCAACCAGGACTGATGATGCTGAAGGCGAGGTTCTATCTGAAGCTGATGCCAGCAGAATCACAAAAGAGCAGATTCAAATTGAGATTGACAAGCTCATCGGGGAGATTGACCAGGTGCCGTCCTCGGTTAGCGCAATCAAGGTCGATGGGAAAAGAGCTTATGACCTGGTTCGCTCGGGTGAGGATGTTGAGCTGAAAGCTAGGCGAGTGAAAATTTATCGCTTTCAATTGATCTCAGAGATAACCCGCGTTGGAAAATTTTTAGAGTTTGATGTCCTGGTTGATTGCAGCTCCGGCACGTACATCAGAGCACTAGCAAGGGACATGGGTGCATCGCTTGGGGTGGGCGGTCACCTAAGAGAACTGAGAAGAACAATGGTTGGAGAATTTAGAATCGACGATGCTAGCAACCCAGACCAGCTACGAAAACCTATGACACTATTAGAAGTAGCAACCATGCTTTTCCCAGTTGCGGAGCTTAGTGACTCACAGGCACAGGACATCATTCATGGCAAGAGAATTCAGCTCGAGGAAAGTTCATCCGTAGCAGCTAGTTATAGGGGATCGCTGCTAGGAATTCTCGAACCAATTGCAAAGTCATTTCGTTCGGTAACTGTTTTTCCGGAGGCTTTCAATGGTTGAGTGGCTGTTTCAGATATTGCTCTGGCTCTCAATCATTGTTGGAGCTGTCCTAGTGCTACTCGGTCTTGTTGGCCAAAAGCCATCTGGTTATCTGATTCTCTCGCTAGCTCTGGTTGAGGCAGCCCTGATTGTTCAGCTCGCGGTTTCGGTTGGCATGGTATTTGCCGGCTCGCAGGCAGTGGTAAGCACACTCGAGTATTTCGGCTACCTCCTGGTGGCGCTTCTGATTCCAGTGGCTGGAGGCATCTGGGCACTAGCTGAGCGGACCCGCTGGTCCACGGTCATCATGGGAGCTTCGTCCCTGACCATATCGGTCATGCTGGTGAGAATGTGGCAGATCTGGTCGGGTAATTATCCAGGTATGTAGGTAACAGTTAACCTTCCGTTCACCTTACTAATAGCTCACCTTCACCTTCTCTGGCCAGCATTGCGCTCATGAGCATCGCCCCTGTGAAACGCAAGCTTCTATCTAAACCCTCCAGGGTCGAAGACAAAATCTTCTTCGCGGTCTCCAAAGCAGCTGGCTATTCATCATTTGTCATTATCGGAATGATTTTGATCTTCTTGTCTATTCGAGCTTGGCCTGCATTCGAATCCCAGGGGATTCTTGATTTCACATTTGGAACCTTCTGGGACAATTCGCTAAATCCTCCTGTGTTCCACATTGGACCGATGGTCTGGGGCTCGCTGCTCATTGCCACCATCGCTGTAACAATTGCAGTTCCGATGGCAATCTCTATTGCCTATTTCATAGAGTTTCTCGCTCCCAAAACCATCGCAAAAATTGCAACTGTCATTGTGGACTTATTAGCTGCGATTCCATCGGTCGTAATCGGTCTATGGGGTTTGGGGATTTTTTCACCCGTGGGAGCTGGCTGGGCACAGATGCTCAGTGAATCGCTCTCCGGAATATTTCCCTTCTTTTCAAATAGCGCAGGTACCTTCCTTAGATCTCCATTCATAGCCGGTGTTGTGTTGGCCGTAATGATTGTTCCCCTAATCTCCTCTGTCACGCGTGAGATGTTTTCGCAGATAGATGGAGAGCTGATTAAGGGTGCACTCGCGCTAGGTGCAACACGTGAATCAGTCCTAAGAAGGGTAATTCTCCCTACGTCAGCAGGTGGAATTTTAGGTGGAGTGCTGTTGGCTCTGGGAAGAGCAATGGGTGAGACGGTTGCTATTTTCTTCGTGCTCAACCTCACCTATGACCGCTACAACTTCTTTAACATATTTGAACCGGTCGGAGGAAACATAGCATCTCTGATTCTTGCAAAATTCGGAGAGGCAGCACCAATTGAGGTTGAGGCTCTGCTGGCAGCAGGTGTCGTCCTATTCATCATCACGTTGATCATCAACGCCCTCGCTTCCTACATTGTTCAGAAAGCACAGCCATGGAGGAAGGACTGATGTCAAACGCAACCTTTGTGGCGAGACCAAAACGAGCTGAGCCTTGGAACCGACTGGGCCCAAGAGTTCGCTTAGCGTCTTTGCTCACCATTGCTGTTCCAGCTTCAGTATTCGGTATCTACCTGCTATTCACGGGAACCGATTTCATGGCGGGCCTAGTAACAGTTTTCCTTCCTCTTCAACTCTTGCTTGGAGCTTGGGCTGGCTATTACTCATTTGGTAAAAGAGGAATACTTGACGGGCTCCTGCTAGTCATCACTTTCTTTTTGGCTTTCTTTGTTCTGGTTTTGTTGGCATCGGTTTTGTGGTCGGTAATCGAAGCTGGTTTCAGAGCGATGAGTCCGCACTTTATTTATCAGAACAACGTTTACGTATCTGGAAAGACTGGCCTTGAAATTGGTGGAGTGGGCCACGCAATACTGGGAACCACAATTGTTGTGGGTATAACCACACTTGTTACAGTGCCGTTGGGAGTTGCGACAGCCGTCTACTTGACTGAGACCAGAGACTTCGGCAGAGGAACGGTAAGAACCCTGCTTCAAGCGATGTCGGCCATCCCGTCTGTTGTTGCTGGTCTTTTCATCTATTCGCTGCTGATCATCTCGGGGTGGAGCGGATATTCCGGATTGATGGGTGCCCTGGCGCTAATACCGTTAATGCTGCCGACCGTGTCTCGCGTGGCTGAGGAGTCGCTGAGAAACGTTTCCAGGGATTTGCGAAATGGAGCATTAGCACTTGGAGCTCCGGCCTACCGCGCATTTTTGATGGTGACGCTGCCAGCCGCAAAGTCTGGACTGGTCACAGCAGTTCTACTCGGCATTGCCCGCGTCATTGGAGAAACTGCTCCTTTGCTTCTCACAATGGCGCTTGCCAACGGCACAAATACAAATCCCTTGGAAGGTGGAATGACTACTCTTCCGAGCTACATCTTCAGCTTCATCGCCCTTGGCGATCCATCCTCCATAGCTAGAGCGTGGGGAGCTGCCCTGGTACTACTAATTTTTGTTGGAATCTTGTTTGCGGCAGCACGTGTTGCTAGTGCTCCGAAAAAGGCTAAGAAAAGGAGTGCCTAGTCATGTCTAATTACCACCTGGAAACCAAGGACATCAATGTCTGGTTCGGAGAAAGACATGTTCTAAAGGATGTCAATCTGCAGTTTCCAAACAACAAGGTGACCGCTCTCATCGGACCTTCAGGTTGTGGCAAGTCAACCTTTATTCGAACTTTGAACCGGATGCACGAGCTGATTCCGACCGCTGGGCTATCCGGCGAGGTTCTTCTGGATGGGAAAGACATTTATGGGGAAGCGGTAGATCCGGTAGATGTTCGAATTCGAGTCGGCATGGTTTTCCAAAAACCAAATCCATTTCCAACAATGTCCATAAAGGACAATGTCATGTCAGGTATCAAGCTTTCTGGTATTTCCAGATCAGATACTGCCGACCTAGTCGAAGTCTCGCTGAAGCGAGCGGCCATGTGGAATGAAGTCAAGGACCGTCTGTCTGACCCAGCAGTATCGCTATCGGGAGGTCAGCAGCAGCGCCTTTGTATAGCTCGAAGCCTTGCCATGAACCCTGATGTACTTCTCATGGATGAGCCTTGCTCCGCCCTTGACCCAGGCTCCACGAGGCGCATCGAGGAAACTATCTTGGAGCTAAAGGAGAACGTCACGATAGTTATCGTGACCCACAACATGCAGCAGGCGCAGAGAATTTCCGACCAGACGGCCTTCTTCCTCGCCGAGGACAACACCCCGGGTTACGTCGTTGAGTTTGGCGAAACCCAGCAAATCTTCTATGGCCCAATTGACCCAAGAACAAACGAATACGTAAATGGACGTTTTGGATAGAAACCAACTGTTCATCTTTCGTTTGCGGTTCGGTGGCCTGTTGTTTCTCTGGTGAAGTGAAAATACGAGAGCAGTCCGAAAACAAGGAGATCAAATGCAAAACAAGCTAATTGGAGTAATGGCATCGGCCGCTCTAATGTCCACTGCCTTTGCTGGCCCCGCCCAGGCACAGGAGCAAATCACCGCCGGAGGTGCTTCTTACACCAATGCCTTGCAGCAGGTTTGCACCCAGGCATACACCAAGCACAAGGTGACTTATGCTTCGGTCGGTTCTGGAACCGGAAAGAGAAACTTCCGCGGCGGAACCTATGATTTTGGCGGCTCAGACTCCCTCTACGGAGCAAGTGAGGCCAAGCCGAGCAACTTCGTTTACGTTCCTCTGCTAGGTGGACCAATCACGATCGCCTTCAACCTCCCAGGTGTTACTCGCCTCAACTTAACTCCAACAATGGTTGGCGACATTTACCTTGGCAAGATAACCAAGTGGAACGACCCTGCGATTGTAAAGATCAACAGGACTGCAAAGCTTCCTGACCTGGTCATCACACCTGTCTACCGATCTGATGGATCTGGTACCTCCTACAACTTCACCAACTGGCTAGCCCAGAAGTACAAGGCACCATTCAAGGCAACCGATGCCTTCCAGACCACGGCAGGTGCTGGTGCACTAGTGAAGGGTGCGGTTGCATCGCCTCAGAACTCCGGTGTCGCAACCTCCATCAAGGCAACTCTTGGCGCTGTTGGCTACATCGACATTGCTGACGCAGACAAGGCCGGTTTGAACTATGCTCACCTCCAGAACTCATCAGGTCAGTTCATCAAGGCAACCATTCCTGGCTCCAAGCTCTTTCTGGAGAAGCAGCTTCTAAAGGCAAGCGGTGAGGTTGTATTTGACTACAACATGAAGGTAAGAGGGGCCTATGACCTCAGCCTCGTCAGCTACGGCCTTGCTCCGACTAGAAACGGAACTTCCAAGGCAGCAGCAATCGCCGATTACCTCAGCTTCTTCGTGAACACCTGCTCACCTCAGAACGCTGCGGCTCAGGGCTATGTTGCTCTCAGCGGCACTCTTCTTCGCAAGGCAAACGACGCAATCAAGAAGATCAAGTAATAGTTAGGTAAGAATGGAGTAGCCGGGGCAATCAAATGCCCCGGCTATTTCGACGGAGAGGACAATGGTGAATCGAAGGATTTGGCAAGTAGCTGCCCTGAGTCTCTCCGCTACAACGCTGCTAACGGCTTGCAATCCGCCGATGCCCGAGTCGCTCAAGGTCGAACTGGCAGAGCGAACGGTGCAGTGTGGCGAGGAGTTTGTGGAATCGAAAGTCTTGTCTGAGTTTGTCGACATCGCTGACTTTTGGAACAGCTCCATGGATGTGGCATGTTCTGGTTCGATGGGTCTAACTGTTGTGGATGGTTATCCCGCAGGCGCTGGTCTAGTGATTTCCGAAGAGGATATCAAGGGCTGCACGCCATACGTTTCCGTTCCTCTGGCTGTAGATGCAGCTGTATTCTCATTTATGTTTTTGGACATCTATGAAATCAATCTCTCGCCAGAGATCATCGTGGCTATCTTCCGGGGTGAAATCACCAACTGGGCGGATGATCGGCTCACCAATCTAAATCCGGATGCTATGTTGCCGGATTTGCCAATCAACATCATTCCTGAGGCACCACCCGGCGCCATCATTGCGATGGAAGTCTGGTTGAGCAGCGAGACTGGTGAGGCCGTGAAACTTGACGGTCTGGTGCCGGGAGAGGGGTCAGAAGTTGATGCTCTATACGAGATGATGGAAGGCGACATCAAGCTCACCTCTTTTGGCTCATTGCAAATTGCGGGTATGAACTATGCCAACATGCAGATCGGCGAAGCCGACCCAACTTCCGTTGTTTTGCCAGATGTGCTCACGATTCAAACGGGCATTGGCCAGACAATTGCGGCTG
>JACCDO010515335.1_pt1 | contig 11553 bp, 12 predicted proteins | sample 7446101 | NCBI WGS metagenome assembly JACCDO01 (sample SAMN15323440, study PRJNA562643) | freshwater metagenome | isolation source: river surface water | place: USA:Blue River Watershed | collected 2017-08-16
CTTCAGGACCAAAGAGATTTTGAATATAAGAAAAAGCTCAATATGCTAACTGATAATCATCAGAAAAAAATGGATAAGATGCAGATTAATAATGACACTCAGCTAAAGTTTATAACAAATGATTATGAAAATAAACTTAAGGAATTGAGAAATAATCAACTTAAAGTTTTAACTGATAAGGACGCAAATCATAAGATTGAAATGGATAGAGCTAAACAAGCTTATGAAGCTGAAAAATATGGATTAGTGTCTTCTTATGAAAACCAGATTGCCGAAATAAGAAAAAGCTATCAAAATCAAATACAAGAACTAAAAGCTTTTAATAAATTAAGTTAAACTTTAAAAAAGAAGAAATATGTCTAACCGTCGCGCAAAAATCATAGCGACCATAGGACCTAGTTCTAACTCTCAAGAGATGTTAGAGAAAATGATTCGAGCAGGCATGAATGTCGCTCGAGTTAATATGTCCCATGGTACGTATGAAGCTCATGAGCAATCAATTAAAAATATTAGAGAAGCTTCCAAAGTTGTTGGAGAAGAAGTAGGAATACTACTTGATCTTCAAGGACCAAAAATTAGAGTAGATAAGTTACCTGAGCCTTTGAAATTAAATGATGGAGAGGTTTGGGTCATAGGCCCGAGTCATGTTCAGTTAAATTATCCTGAGTATAAAGAAAAATTTATCCCAACCATCTATAAAAATTTAGTTAAAGACGCTCATGTAGGGGCCAGGATTTTATTTGATGATGGACTTCTTGAAGCTGAGGCCATTGAAAAAGATCGTGATGTCTTAAAAATCAGAGTTGTTGTTGGAGGTTTATTAAAATCAAATAAAGGAATAAATCTTCCATACGTGAAAGTATCTGCCCCAAGTTTTACTGACAAAGATCGTGAAGATCTTTTGTTTGGATTAAAGCAAGGTGTTGATTATGTGGCCCTAAGTTTTGTTCGTACCGCTCAAGATGTACTTGAAGTGAAAACACTCTTACATAAAATGAGAGTTGAGGTGCCTATTGTATCAAAGGTAGAAAAACCTGAGGCATTGGAGAACATAGATGAAATCATCAGGATTTCTGATGCCATTATGATTGCTCGTGGAGATATGGGAGTTGAGGTTGGAAATCATTTAGTTCCAAGCATTCAGAAAAAGATTATAAATTCTTGTAATAGTCATGGAAAACCTGTGATTACTGCCACTCAAATGCTTGAGAGCATGATTACAAATTCAAGACCTACGAGAGCTGAGGCAAGTGATGTTGCGAATGCTATTTGGGATGGTACTGATGCTATCATGCTCTCTGGTGAGACAGCTTCAGGTAAGTATCCCATTGAGGCGATAACGATAATGGGGCAAATTGTAGAAGAAGCCGAAAAGACTCCCGCGGAGAGACCACTTCTTAGAAATATGAAAATTAATAGTGTGACTTCTTCTGTTCAAGTTGCAGCTTCAATTGTGGCCGAAAAAAATGATGCTCGTTGGATAATTTCAATTACAGAAGGAGGAAACTCTTGTCTTAAAATGACTAGATTTCGTCCAAAAACTAAAGTTCTTGGAGTCACAAATTCAATTAATGTGATCAGGAGAATGTCACTTTATTGGGGAATAACACCATATTTTTTTAACATTCATTCCAATGAGGATCTAACTCTTCTTGGGGATATGATGCTTGGTGAACTCAAGCATAAAAAGCTTCTTAAAAATGGTGATAAAGTTGTACTCACTGTTGGGGATGGAAAGTTTTTTCGCCAAGGAACGACCAACTCAATTCGAATTGAGATCATTAAGGATGTTCCACTTGCTCTTCAAAATACGTCTCAGGATTCAATTCAGGAGGTGTCCTTTGACCGGGGAAAGATCCTTCTTGATACATCGATCTGTGCAAGTTGCCAGGCATGTATCCGTATTTGTCCATTCGATATCTGGACAGTCTCTAATGAGCATGGATTTGAGACGAGAATCAATCCCAGCGCAGTTTCAAAATGTGCACTAGATATGCAGTGTGTGGATGTATGTCCTACAGGTGCAATTGAGATAATTCCAACTCATCATGACTGAAGTTGAGTTTTCTCGTGATTTTTTAGACTCTCTCGGAATTCTAGATTGGGGTTATACAGAAGAATCTAATCCACAATCTTTTAAGCATTATGACGAGTGGGTGAATAAAAATCATCATGGAGATTTAAAATATTTATCTGATCACAGAAAAAATCTAAGATCTGATTTAAAGTTAGTCTATCCACAATTTCAATCAGCTTTGGTTTTTTTATTCTCATATCACCCCACAAAAAAATGGATGCTTGAAAATAATCATCACGAAGTTGCTGCGTACTCACTAGGCTTTGAGGGGGAAGATTATCACTATAATTTAAAAAGAAAGCTTCAATTGATAGCAGATAATCTTAATGTCCCACTAAACTTTTCTCTCGACACGCAGCCTGTTCTTGAAAGAGATCTTGCTTACAGAGCTGGTCTGGGTTGGTTTGGTAAAAACAGTATGCTTATCCATCGAACTCATGGAAGTTATTTTATTATTGGAACTCTCATCTTAGATAAAAAATTAAATTTGAAATCTAAAATATTAGAAACCGATCATTGCGGCCATTGCACGAAATGTGCAGATGAGTGCCCCACTCATGCAATAGATCTTGAATCTAGAACCTTGATTGCGAATAAATGTATCTCAACTTTTACAATTGAGATGATGAAGGAAGTCTCCCCTCCGGAAGGAATCGAAAATTCAAGAGGAGAAATTTTTGGCTGTGATATTTGTCAGGACGTATGTCCTTGGAATAAGAAATCGTTGTTGAAAGTAACATCTAGGCTTTATTTAAGAAAAGAATTTGAGTTTCTAAAAAGTTTATTTTTTGAAATGACAAAAAATGAAATTCTAAAAAAGATGATGGAATTTTCTAATAAAAAGTTTAAATCATTTTTTTATGGTACTTCTTTTGACAGACCAGGAAAAAAAGGTTGGATCAAAAATTTCATCACCAACCAAAATGATTCTTAAGAAAAGCAAATAAATGGGCCGTAGCAAGAGCTGGCTCATGATGGGCCAGTCTTTTTGGTTTCTCGAAAGTAACAATGTTGTTTTTATCTTCTAATACCTTAATAAACGCCTCCATTCCTCCTGCTCCAACAACAACATCATCTTCACCAGTAATTAAATGGAGTCTTTGGTTTGATAAATTCATATTTTCCTTTGCACTTTTAAGCCAAGAAAAGACTTCTTTAGAATCAAGGGCAGGAGAAACAAGCTGTCTTCTTACAGCGAGAGTTTTTTCATAAAAAGCGGTTTCAAAAATGTGAGTTGCTTGTCGCTGGCCAATCCCAATGCCAACTCCGACACCAATTTTTTCTAAGTTATTAAATAGTGGGAGTTCAAGTGCTTTAAAGGCAGTGAATGCGCCAAGTGAATGACCGCCAAGCACTAGCGAATGAGGATGAGACAGATTTGTACTTCCAAAATGAGATTCAATAAATGCTTGGAGCCTTAAATAGGCCGCAGCAAAAAGCTCGTGAGCGTGATTTTTAAAATCATCAAATGAGCTAACCTCGTTGAAACTTCCAAGATAGTGGCCAGGTTGATCAAATATAACGCATGGAACACCAGCTTCAACAAGGCGAGAGGCCCAGTTAAGACAATCACCTTTGTGAGAAGTGTACCCATGTGTAAACAACCCCCAAGTCTTCTTGATTTCAGTATTTGAAGAGGGAAGAAACACTAATGCGTTCACTTGAAACCAAGCAGTAGTTAATTCAGTGATAAGAACTTTTGGCGACATATAATTTGACTCGCAATATTAATGAAACTTTTTATTAATTATCGTTGACGAATTTTCTTTGAAACATTAACTTATACTTCACTTTTTAAGAAGTCACTAGATATCGATTATGCCCAAATAGCTCAGTCGGTAGAGCAAAGGACTGAAAATCCTTGTGTCGGTGGTTCGATTCCGCCTTTGGGCACCATAAAAAAGCCAGTGTTTAACCCACACTGGCTTTTTTTTTACTTCTTTTTGTATTCAATTGATTGATTGAATATTATGTGTTTTAATTTAATAGACTGAGGGGTTGTAGAATGGACAAAAAGCTTCAAGCAGTAAAAGTGAGACAAGAAGAAATTTTTAAAAAGATCTCGGATATTTTAGGAGGTCTATCAGCTCCAGTAAGAATAAAGTTAATTCATTTTCTCTCCCAAGCTCCATTAACTGTTGAAGTTCTTGCACAGAAAATAGATCAATCTATAGCTAATACTTCAATGCACTTAAGAAAAATGCTTGCTGAAAATCTGGTGTCCGTTGAAGTTGTGGGGCAGAAAAGATTATATTCACTTCATCCGTCTTTAAGAGAATTTTGGGAGCAAATTCAGACTTTCTCTCAATTCATTCATCCAAATTTAGATTTAAATTTGAATCAATACTATGAAGAGCTCTCATGGCATGAGGATAAAAGAACAACAATTGATCTTGCAAAAAATGGCGATATTTTAATTCTTGATGTTCGACCAATTGATGAAGCCGTTGAAAAATTAGATGATGTGAACTTTCTCCACATACCTTCTAGTGAAATTAAGGAGAAACTTAATTTGCTGCCTAAAAGAAAGCCTGTAGTTGTTATCTGTAGAGGAAGATTTTGTGCTCTGTCAGCCCATGTTGTAAGTGAACTTAGAAAAAATGGAATTAAGGCCTATCGATTTGAAGAGTCTTTATTTGAATTAAAAAAAATTAAAGTCAGTAAGTGAGGTAATCAATGATAAATGCGTTAATAGGTGGAGTTTTAATTGGAGTTGCAGTTAGTTTGATGCTTGTTTTTAATGGTCGAGTAACTGGGATAAGCGGGATTATTTCCGGTATCCTCAAACCGCAAAAAGGAGATTTCCTTTGGCGTTTTTTATTTGTCCTAGGTTTACTTACAGGTGGTTTATTTTTAAAAATTTATTTACCTGATACGTTTCAACTTAGATCTTCTGCCCAAATGATAGATTATGCAATTGGAGGAGTTCTTGTTGGATTTGGAACTCTTCTTGGAAATGGATGCACATCAGGTCACGGCGTTTGTGGTATCTCTAGAATGTCAGTGAGGTCCATCTTGGCCACAATCACTTTTATTAGCTTTGGTATTTTAAGTTTATTTATTTTTAAAATGATGAGAGGTGGAATTTGAAAAATCTTATAGCTTTTATTGTCGGACTCATCTTCTCCATTGGTCTTGGCTATTCAGGAATGACTCAGCCTCATATTGTAAAAGGTTTTCTAGATGTATTTGGTGATTGGAACTATGCACTTATCGGAGTCATGGGTGGTGCTATTGGAGTCCATGCTGTTGTATATGCTCTCGTTAAGCATCGTACTTCCCCTCTACTAGATACAAAATTTCACCTCCCAACAAGAAAAGATATAGATAAAAAATTGATCCTGGGTGCAGCTCTGTTTGGTCTTGGTTGGGGATGGGCAGGGATTTGTCCGGGACCAGGGATTGTATCTTTAATTGCTGGGGAGAAAGAAATCTTTATGTTCATTATCTCTATGATCATTGGAATGTTTATTTTTAAAGTAGTTGAGAAAAAGATATAAGATGCTCTATTTAATAATTGGTGGAATTGTTGGAATTGTCATGGGGCTCACAGGCTCTGGCGGAGCACTCATTTCAATTCCTTTATTTATGCAATTTTTGGGTATGCCACTTAAGGAAGCTTCTGTTCTTTCCTTGTTTGTTGTTACAATTGGAGCCTTTTCAAATTTTATTAACTTTAGATTACACACTCGATATAAAATAGGTGTTTTTCTCATCACTTCTTCAGCAGTAGGAAGTTATTTAACTGTTCCATTTAAAAAAATTCTCCCCGATCAAATGATTGGAGTTTTGTTGTCTTCAGTATCTTTTTTTGCTCTTTATAATGTATGGAAGCCTTCAAAGGCAGAAAAAAAAGAATCTAAAGGGCCACACCTTACTTTCACAATATCAATTGGTCTTATTTTAGGATTGCTCACTACATTCACAGGAATAGGTGGGGGAGTTTTAATCATTCCTGTATTACTGGCGTTTTATGGGTTTAATCAAAATGAAGCACTTGCAACTAGTCTTTTAACAGTGGGTCTTTCCTCGCTTGTGTCTTTTTTTATTCAAAATTTTCCGCAACGAGTGATTGAGTTTAATTTTGAGTTAACATACCTTGTACTTGGGACATTGATTTCTTCTTATGCTTTAAAATGGGTAAGTAAAAATTGGTCGAGTTCTGTTTTGTCGGCGACAAGAAAAATAACGTTTACTTTAGTTGTCCTAGTTGCTTTAATAAAAATTTATTTTTTCTAGGAGTCATGTGAAGATTTTTATTTTCCTTCTAATGATAGTTTCATCTGTTATTGCCCAAGATGATTCTTTTCAAACAGAGGCATCTCAATTAGCTCAAAATTTAAAACAAACTTTGATGAAAAATCTCAAAGAAAAAATATCTAAAGAGGGTGCAGTGGCCGCAATTCCTTTTTGTCATGAAAATGTTAAACCAATCGCAAAATCAGCGGCGGAAAATATGATGTCAAAATATGAATTTGGGCGGACTTCACATAAAATAAGAAACACTCAAAATGCGCCACAAGAGTGGATGATCAAATATCTTGAAAAATTTCAAGAATCAAATTCTTCAAAAAAAGCTAATCCAATAATTCATAAATTTGAGAATGGTAAAAAAGCTTATTTAGAACCGTTGTATGTAAGCTCTGAATGCCTCGTTTGTCATGGGGATAAAATTTCATCATCCATCTCGTCTAAGATAAAAGAAATTTATCCAAAAGATTTGGCGACAGGATTTAAATTAGGAGAGTTTAGAGGAATGATTTGGATAAAAGAGAAATAATCATTTTGTGATAAAGCTAAACTCTAGCATGGGCATGATGTTTGAAATACTATCACTTGACGTTGATGCCGCATCATTAATTTTTTCTTCCTTGAGAGACAATGTGTGATAATGAAGTCCTGCTCCAACTCCCATCGTATTTGATAATTTAAATCGATATCCCAGTGATAGAACTGTAGATGATCCAGAGATATCGCTTTCTACTCCAACCTTTTTTCTTGTTCCTACAGCATATGGATTCCATTCGACGCCAAGATACCAGTTGTAGTTTTCGTTCAAAAACCAAACTAGCCTAGGTCCCATTTCTTGAAGAGAGTAGTTATCATCATCTCCTCCATTGTAAGAAATATTAGAATTCCAGTAATTGATATTCCAGCCCAGATAAAGAGTTTTGTTTCTATTAATTGCCCCTCCCAAAAGAATTTTGTGGAAGGTTTTTGATGTTGAATACTCAGCGTCTGATGATTCAGATTCACTAGAGTAATTGAGATTGTAGTTAAATATGAATGATCCAAAGCTAATTGATGGTAGCATTAGCATCAAGGCAAAAAGTAATTTCATAAGAGTCCCGGGAAATCTTTCTTAGATTTTCTCTGGACTCCAGTTTTTAATCAAGTTTTTTATCTCTTGGGCACTAGGTAACTGAAGAATTTGATCGGCCAATCTCTGAGAATCACTGAAATTATTTTCACGTATTTTTTTTCTTAGTTTAAGTATACTTGATGGCGCCATACTGAAGTGACTTAGACCCATACCTAGTAATGCTGCTGATAGGGCTTCATTTGCGGCCATTTCTCCACACATCGCAACTGGAATATTGTGTTTTGCCGCTTCCTTAATGACATGATTGATGATTCGTAGAACTGATGGATGAAATGGATCATAAAGATCATGAATGCTTTCATTCATACGATCAACAGCGCAAAGATATTGAATAAGATCATTAGTTCCAATACTAAAAAAATCCACATGCTTGCAAAGAATATCAGTTATTAAAGCAGCGGAAGGAATTTCAATCATGATTCCAATTTTGATATCGTTTGAAACATGAGTCCCAAGGGAGATTAGTTCATTTTTAACATCAAGTAGAATGCTTTTCGCCTTGATCACTTCATCAAGATTTGTCACCATAGGGAACATGATATGAAGATTTCCAAACGAAGAAGCTCTAAGTAGAGCTCTAAGTTGTGTTTTAAATAATTCAATATTTACAAGGCAATATCTCAAAGCTCTAAAACCAAGAAATGGATTTTCTTCTTTCGGAATTTTAAGATAAGAGATATTTTTATCTCCACCAATATCGAGGGTTCTAATGACAGTGGGCTTTTTTCCCATCGTTTCTAAAACTTTTTTATAAATTTCAAACTGCTCTTCTTCACTAGGAGCAGAACTTCTGTCCATAAAGATAAACTCAGTTCTGAAAAGTCCTATTCCTTCAGCATCATTTTTTAATACTGATTCAAGATCAGCAGCAGAAGCAATGTTAGCTTCAAGATAGACCTGGTGATTATCAAGAGTTTTTGAGGGAAGACCTACAAGTTTTTTTAATTCTAATTTATTTTTATCTTCTAACTCTTTTTTCTTTTGAAACTTATTAAGCGTTACTTGATCAGGACTGGGAATTACATGTCCGAGTTCCCCATCACAAATAAGGATCTCTCCCGCAATAATTTTTGACGTTGCATCTTTTAAGCCTACAACAGCAGGAATTCCAAGCGTTCTTGCCATGATTGCAGTATGTGAAGTTTTTCCACCAACCTCAGTGATAATTCCTAAAATATTTTTCAAATCTAATGTGGCCATTTGAGAGGGAGTAATATCGTGGGCCACAAGGATACTTGGAGCATTAAGGCCCTCAAAGCTATCGAAAGCAATTCCAAGAATATTTTTAAGAATTCTCTCCGATACGTCTTTAATATCAAGAGCTCTTTCTCTTAAGTACTCTTCTCCCATGTTTTCAAACATAGAGATGAAAATTTGAGAAACTTCATGAACTGCTTTGGTGGCCCGATGGTTTTCTGATTTTATTTTTAAAAAAACGGCATCAATAAGTTCTGGGTCTTCTAAAATAAGAAGATGAGCTTCAAAAATTTGTGCTTTGTCAGATCCAACTTCTTTAAGAACTTTTTCATGCAAAATCTGGAGTTGTTTTTTTGATTGATCAATCCCATAGATAAAACGCTCAATTTCTCTTTCAATATTAATTGCAATATCATGTTCGATATTGATTTTTTGATTAATATTAATAAAAGCTGGTCCGATACATAAACCTGAAGAAGCGTTTTTACCTATTAACACAAAATTTTCCTAGAGTTGAAATTTGTTTTCTATTAAGGAGCCAAGTTTATTAAGGGCAGCCTCCGCGTCTTCTCCATTGGCAATGACAGTAATTTCTGAGTCCTTTGAGAGACCCATGGTCATGAGACCCATAATGGATTTTCCATTTTTAACGACACCATTTGCTTTTACTTCAATTGATGATTTAAATTCATTGGCAACTTTGACAAATGCTCCGGCCGGTCTTGCGTGCATGCCTTCTTCATTTAAAATTTTGAATGATTTTTCCATATTATTTCCTGATTGTGATAACGGGTAAGTTATTGTGAATAAGTTCAGATGTTTTGATATCAACACTTTTTAAATCACTAAAATTTGTAACGACAAATGGGGTAAGATGAGATGTTGCTTTTTGCTTAATAAAATTCAAATCAAATTCGATCAGAAGTTCGCCCTTTTTCACTCTTTGTCCATTCGTCACCAAACCTTTAAATCCTTCTCCATTTAATTTAACCGTGTCTATTCCAACATGAATAAGTAACTCGGCTCCATTGTCGGCAAGAAGTGCTACAGCATGATTTGTTTTGAAAATAGTTGCTACAACACCATCACAAGGAGCAAAAACTTTTCCTTCTTCAGGGTCTATCGTGAAGCCTTTGCCCATCATCCCTTGCGAGAACAATTGATCAGGAGTTTTTTCTAAATCATACATTTTACCCTTGATGGGTGAAAAAACAATTTCTGGCCCAAATGTTATTTCTTTGCCAGAGGAAATAATTTTTTTGATTTCTTCTTTGATCATGTCTGACTCAGTTCCAAAAACAATTTGAAAATTTCCACCACCGGCATTTAAAGCACCTGTTGCTCCAAGTCTTTTAAGTTCAAGGACATTTACTTTGTTTGAATCAATAACATTTAATCTTAGTCTAGTGATACAGGCATCTAGATGTTTGAGGTTAGAGCTACCTCCTAGCGCCGATAAAATCGCTTGAGATTTTTCATTTAAAGTTAGTTTCAATCCCTCTTCAGAGTTGTCTTGTTCATCTTCACGACCAGGCGTTTTTAAATTGAGTTTTCCAATTAAAAAGTAAAAAGTTGAGAAATAACCAGCTGCTGTCAGCGGTCCCAAAACAGTAAAAAGATAGAGCATATTTTTTTGGTTGAAGGCACCCATGACAAGATCAATGGCCGATGCAGAGAAAGTATAACCTAAGTGCATATCTAATATTGTACTTCCGTAGCCAGAGATGAAGGAAAGTACAATATGAGAGATAAATAAAATGGGTGCGACGAAAATGAAAGCAAACTCTATGGGCTCGGTAATTCCTGTTACGATTGAAGTTAAAGCAGCCGCTAACATCACTCCACCAATCGCCTTTTTTTTCTCTGGCTTTGCCCGTTTGTACATGGCAAAGGCAGCGGCAGGAAGTCCAAAGATCATCATCGCAAATTCAGAGGCCATAAAAGCTCCTGCACTTGGATCGCCTCCAAAATAACGAGCCGTTTCTCCTCGAAGGATTTCTCCACTAGATGTAACGAATTCACCAAATTGATATAAGAATGGTGGATAAAATACATGATGAAGTCCTACCGGAATAAGCATTCTTTTAACGGCAGCATAGAATGCAGGGCCAAATTCAGAGCCCATGACAGCGACTCCAAAATCATTAATTCCTTGCTGGATCGGAGGCCAAAGAATTCCGAGAAGTAATCCAACAAAAACAGAAGCTCCAGCTGTAACAATTGGTACAAGTCGTTTCCCTGCGAAAAATCCTAAAAACTGTGGGAGCTTTGTTTCATGAAATTTTTTGTATAAGTAGGAGCTCAGAAGTCCAATTAAAATTCCGCCGAAAACACCAGTGTTGATGGCGAGTTCAAGGCCCCTGAGTGTTCCGAAAGTTTTAAGCACATTGATAAGTGTAAAGTATCCGGCCACAGCAGCTAGACCTGCAATGGCAGCGCCTCCACTAAATCCAATAGCAACTCCAACAGCAAATAGAGTTGGTAGTTGTTCAAAAATGGCAATCCCACCAGTAAAACAAATCTCACCAATTTGAGAAACTATTTGGTAGTTTTTTTGTTCCTGAAGCATTCTTCCGATGGCAACCAAAAGTCCGGCGGCCGGTAAGACGGATACAGGAATCATCAATGATTGACCAAGTTTTTGAAGAACGGAAAAACTAGAAGATTTTAAAGAAGTCATATGCCCCTCTTAAAACGAAGAGCATTCTCCAAATTTTTGATAGAAAGTTGGATACATGAGCTCTATTTCGTTGCAAATTGTTCGATCAAAAGTTCTATCAAAATGAATAATGGTTAGTCTCAAAAAAATTGAAAAAATTTCATCAAAATATCTTTTCGGGGGGAGAAGTTTATTTGTTGGATGAAATTTTCTTATTAAGTAAATCCAAGTAGTTAA
>JACCDO011056720.1_pt1 | contig 11551 bp, 8 predicted proteins | sample 7446101 | NCBI WGS metagenome assembly JACCDO01 (sample SAMN15323440, study PRJNA562643) | freshwater metagenome | isolation source: river surface water | place: USA:Blue River Watershed | collected 2017-08-16
GAGTTAGAACATCTGAAAGAAATGAAAGCTGAAAATGATGTCCATGATGATGCTCACAGCACACACACTGGTGGCCTGTCGAGGGCCACGAAGGGGACGGTTGGCTCGAGTGTTGCGGGAGACGGCAGGAAAGTTATTTTCGCCAAACCAGGAACAGCTAGCAAGTTTAGTGAGTTCGCAAAGGAAGTGGCAAGCGTCAACTTTCAGTACAAGAATATAGTGTCTGACAGTGACGATGACGACTAGCGCAGAGGAAACAGTGCAGCGCGCAGCATGTGTATGTGTATAGCTTGTTTATTTTGTTAATACAATTAAAGCATGTTTCTTCTTGCCTGACGACAGCTTCAGCTTGCCATCGCCATCGAAGTTAGTCATGGTAACTCCCATGTTCTCATCCACCACCTTCTCGTCATTGATTCGAGCCCCGCCGGCTTTAATAAGACGTTTTGCTTCGCCTTTCGAGGTGGCCATGCCTGCTTTGATGAGCAAGTCAACGACGGAAACTGTTACTTTATTACTGATCAAATCAGCAGAAACCGCTCCATCCAACACAACTTTATCTAGCGAATCCAGGTTACTACCGCCGTTGCTGCCGAACAAGGAGGCCACCGTGTCGTGGATCGCCTTCAAGCACTCGCTTCCGTGCAACATACTCGTGGCCTCGTCTGCTAACCTAACTTTGGCTTGATTCAACTCCGCACCAGTCCACTTGGCAGCCATCTCGTTGATCTCCGCAAGAGGGACTTCAGTGAATAGTTTGAGGAAGCGGATGACGTCGGCGTCGTCAACATTCCTCCAAAATTGCCAGTAATCGTATTCAGACAGCAAGTCCTTGTTCAACCACACGGCGCCGGCGGCTGTTTTCCCCATTTTCTTGCCGTCACTCGTAGTTATCAACGGCGCTGTCAACCCATATATAGTTGACTGATCTACCTTGCGGGCCAATTCCACACCACTAATAATATTCCCCCACTGGTCCGACCCGCCTAGCTGCAGTAATGCTTTGTAACGTCTATTTAATTCTAAAAAGTCATATGCCTACGAGGAAATCAATGAGTGTGTGACGACGAGGGTGTAGCCGAGAGAAGAGTACCTGTAAAAGCATATAGTTGAACTCCAAAAATGTCAAGGGTTGCTCACGCGCAAGCCGCTGCTTGACGGACTCGAAGGAGAGCATCCTGTTGATGGTGAAGTAGCGACCGTAATCACGTAAGAATGATAGGTAGTTTAACTCATCTAGCCATTCTGCGTTATTCACCATTATTGCGTCGCTTGGACCATCCCCAAATTTAATGAACTTGCGGAATATTTGCGAGATGGACTCGCTGTTTCTGTTGATTATTTCCTCCGAAAGAAGCTGTCTACTCTCGTCTTTACCTGATGGATCTCCTACTTTGGTGGTACCACCACCGATTAATATAATAGGTTTATGCCCAGACTTTTGTAATGTCCTTAAAATCATGATTTGAAGCAATGAACCAACATGCAACGAGCTAGCTGTTGCATCGAATCCTAAGTATGCAGGTACTACACTAGTTTGAAACCTTTCATCAAGCCCCTTATAGTCTGTGCATTGATGAATGTATCCTCTCTCTAGCAATGTTTGTAAAAATTGGGAGTCAAACTTAGATGGCATGGCATCTACACTGATAACACCCTCCGCATTGGTGGTATCACCGTTGCTGGAACTTACACTAGTTAGTCTTGCGCCATGCGTAAGTTTCACTGATTGCTGTCGGATACAAGCCCGTGCTATTCTCGGAGCCAATCTGTAGGAGCGCAAGGAAGTCATCAACACTGAAATTATCAAGAAACACACGAGAAATTTGGAGACTAATACACCGAAAGTCATTCCCTCGCGTTTTTGTTGTGTTGTTGACTTCCGTCACACGCTCGATGCAATAGGGATTACGACGAGCTAATTGCAGGTAGTTAGAGTTATTAACATGCGTGACGCCACCCAAACAAAGGTTTCCAGCTGAATTAAAGTTGCTTCAACATTATGTCTCGGTCTTAAGTTAGTGATTTCAAAGTAACGAAGATAAAAGTAGCGACGACGCCCTATTTCACGTGTATACTCGACATGCACCGCGCGGACACCTAGTTCACCCGCGCGCGCTGCTTACTAATCAAATAAATTCTCCTTCTCAATAGAAGGGGAAGCAACAGGTCCGACTACCCGGCCCATTCGAACTTGGATCTCAAGTTGACTTCAGTGCGATCTTGCGAGACTTCAACCGCGCCATTCGTCGGATCATCCACGCATTCAGTCGCTAGTATGGCATACGAAGGCAGCCCCTGCATCTATGTGCTCTCAATCGTGTATTTTCTATGTGGTATCTTCTTGCGTCAATACACAAGTCTGCTAGCATTCGACTATTCGAAAATTGTTGATGGAGAAGTCTGGCGCCTAGTAACCAGTCATTTCGTGTTCTCCACACGATCAGAGCTCATAGTTGGGTTGGTTTTACTCTATTTCTTGAAACAATTTGATGGAACATTTTATAAGACACGACAATTTGGTGCATTCGTGGTTATTGGTCACATTATATCTGTTATCATCCAACTTATTCTTGTTAAAGTATTTAGTTTAGAGAATTTATCACTATCACCAGGACCATACTCACTTATATTCTCCTTGATGCCCCTATACTTCTGGGTCCCAAGTCCAATAACTGTAAAAGCAGTAGCATCATTATTATTTATTCAATTATCTGGTTTTATTAACTTCAGTGATCACAGATCAGTTATTCCCGCAGTTAGTGGCACAATTGTCGGCATTCTCTTCAACATGGACTCCAGATTCGAGATCCGCTTCTTGGCGAAGATTAGATTACCAAGATTTATTGAAAATATATGTGAAAAAATTGGTAGTTTATTTATTGGTGAAAGTGCTGCCGCTCCGACTCCTGCAGCTCCTGCTTCTAGTGGTGTGGAAATGAGCAACAGAGGCTACTCCAACCCTCCCAACGCCAATGAGCGAGACGATGATGTGACACCATTGTACAGGAGGGTATCGAGAGATATCCAACAAGCTCATGCCAACGCTGCTGATGGCTTGAACTCACTAGGTGGTTTGGGGTACGGACCGCCTTCACCTGCAGAAGTTAACGATGTTCTTTCAAAGTTAAACGAAATGGGATTTAGAGGCAAAACCAGGGAAGAAGTGGAGAAAGCGCTGTGGGACGCCAGCGGCAACACGGAGGCGGCGATCAGCATGCTCTTAGGGTAGATCTGTACTGTTTTAAGCATTATAACAACATTTGCACAAATTTACACACTTACTTATACATCTTTCACTCACTCACTCACTCACTCACTCACCTACTCACTCACCTACTCACTCACTCATCGTGATGCGGGATCAGTCGACGCTTCTCGTGTGCGCCACCGATGTCTCGACCTCCATTGCTGTGGTGCGTCTGGTAACACTCTCAGTAACATCACAATCGATCATGTCGCCCCAATTCAAGCCGTATTGAAACTTGGCTGCTAGCGGGACCGCGAACTGCAGCACTCGCGTCAGCTGCTCATTCATGCAATGATTGAGTAAGTGGACAAACTTGTCTCTTTCCGCATCCATTCGCTCGTCGCTAGTGATCGGCACCTCGTAGAAGAGCTCGTCGTGGATCTGCAGCAACAGCCGCGGCTTGGTACTCGGCGCGCCGTAAACTTTCTCCATTTCCTTCTCGATCGCCAGCATGGCGTACTTGATGATGTCACTGGCGCTGCCTTGAATCACCGAGTTCACCGCCTGTCGCTCTGCCGCACTCCTTTTACTGTTATCTTTTGAGTAGATATCCGGTAAGTGTCTGCGTCTATTCGTTATCGTCGACACATAGCCATGCTTGACTGCATGCTTCTTGCATGACTCAATGAACGGACCAACGCGCGGGAACTGTCGCAAGTACTGCGTGGAGATCTTGGTTGCGGTGGCGATGTCGATAGACAGCTGCTTGTGCACGCCATACGTCGACATGCCATAAATCACACCTAACGCGGTGCGCTTGGCTATCTCTCGCTCTTCCTTACTCACTTCAAGAACGGATTTTTGATATATCTTCGATGCAAGACTCTTATAGACGTCGTTGGACGCGGTGGTGTCACTGAAGAGCTGAATCAGGTAGGGATCCCGCGATAGATGCGCCAAAACCCGCATCTCAATCTGCGAGTAATCCGCCGAGACAAAGATTGCATTGCTGCCACGCGACGGCTCGAACAACTGGCGCACGTTGAAGACCTCGTCGAGTATTACTTGGTCATTTGGTAACTGTTGCAAGTTAGGGGATGAGCATGACAAGCGACCGGTGCGCGTTGATAGCTGGTTCCATGACGCGTGTATCTTTGCCGCGGCGTCTCTGCTGTGTATGAAGCCCTTGTAGCCGTCGATGTAAGTCCCCAACAGCTTCACCAGTGACCGATGCGACAGAATTATATCTACAACCGGGTGCAGATGCCGGATTTTCAACAAGCAATCCTCGCCGGTCGAGTGCTTGATCCTGGAGGTGGTGGACGTGGTGGGTGTGGGCAGCTTCAGCACTTCGTACAGCAGGTTGCCCACCTGGTCGGGGCTATTCATGTTGAAAGGCGGCAAACCTAACTGACTGAATGAGGCGTCGGTACTCTTGAGCTTGTCCTTGATTTTGGCTTCTAAGTTATTGAATTTGTTGGTGGAAATGCTGATCCCGCGCAGCTCCAGCACCGCCAGCAGCTGGCTCAGCGGCATCTCGATGAGGCTGAACACGTCCATGCTGTTGTTGACGAGGAGGGATTGATGCAACACTTTGTGCAACGGCAACAGCTTCAACAGCTCGCTGTATATACTACCGACGCACTTGGCGGTGGCCGCCGCGCTTGAAGAGGTCGCAGGTACGGACCACGCACTGCTTATATTGTGCTTTTGAAACAAATAATTCAGCTCCAACATCTCTTGCGAGTCGTCACTGTCACAGAGAAACGCGGCGATTCGAGGATCAAAGACATTGCATATTCGCTGCGGGTCAAGATATTGCGCCAGCAGGAGCGACGCCACTTGATTGTTGTAGATGATCTTGGTGATCGTCGGGGACTGCAGGATGTAGCACATCAGGTTCTCCCTCTCCTCATAGCGCACGTTACTGACGTCTTTATTCATGGATAAGTAGTAGAGCTGCGCGGCGTCGGCCAGCAAGAGAAACACGCCAATTAGCGGGATTGAAGACTGTTTCACGCGCACATTTCTCTCGCAGCTGCAGTTCCAACGGTTGCATGGCTTGGATGGTGTGCATAGCTTACTTGTTGTGTTCATGTGGTTGGTTGATGAGTGGTGCGTGTCCCACAGCAAGCACATGCTTAAGCGCGTCTTACTCGCGCGGGTCAAGATTTGTATGAAGGATTCGATGGAACAGTCGAAGGAGCCGATCACCTGGCAGTACTCGGGTAGACTCGACTCATCGAACTTGCTTCCTTTCAGGAACATTGAAGGAGCTTGTGTTGGTACAACTACTGCTTTTTTGGGCTCTTTCGGCAACTTCTTGTTGTTGTTAATGACTGTTGAAGAGAATATAGATGCCAATGATTTATTGCCTTGCGTGGGAACGGTATTCACATTGGTAAGATTTGAAAATAAATTATTCATTACTCTATCTTGATTATTGCTTATCAAGTTCTTAATATTATCCTCTGCACCATCAGAACCACGAGTCAACGACACATCAGTACCAAACAAATTCATAAAATCACCATCATATCGCGCTGATGACTGCACTTCATCCATTACCTCTCCACCGAAAGTGAATACACCGCCATCACTTGGCGCATGGTCCCCACTCTCTAATGTGCTCATTAAGGCACAGATAGCATCGCTGTGATTGACAAGACGGAATGCGCTCTCGTCACAAGGCGCAAGAGACAATAAAGTTGTCACCATTGATTCCACGCGTGAAGCGCGAGGCGCAGGTGGCTTGATCCTTGGAATCAATAGACTCATGAAGTGTGAAGTGTCTTAGCCAAGCAGCACTAACAATTGAGTACACTAGTTCTCATATTACGCACATGCATACCACAACTTATTCATTGGATTCCAACTCCCTTTCAAAGTTTCAAATTTTTTCGAAAATTTCTTCTGACCCACGTCGCAGGTGTGGAAAGACATCTTCCTTCTAAAATTTCAAAATTCTTAATTACAAATGTTTAATTTGCTACAGAAACACGCATCTCACACACACACATATATATATATGTATACACACACACACTCACACATAACATGAACACAAACATACAGCAATCAAAATTCCTTGAAAATCCCCTGGTCTCCTTTGTACGCCCTAATACTTGGCAGCTTCTCCAGGCTTTCGTAGTCAGAGGCGCCTAGCATCTTGGGAACGTACTCTGGGACCAGAGCGCATCTCTTCAGCGACTGTACATCAAGATCGCTGAATACGGGATGAGTCAGTATTGCCTCGGCGTCTTCATAACCGAGGCGGTCCTCCCTGTCCGCCTGAAGCAGGTCCGTCACCAAGGAGGTAGTAACGTTGCTCACTGATTTATTCCACCTATCTGGGTACTGCACACCAATACGCTTGACCATGGCAATGTTCGTAAATAACGCTGTGATATTTTCTTCCGTTTCACCGCCTTCATTAGTGACTGCAAACGGCGTAGTTTGCATGATCATTTCATACAACAGAATGCCGAGGGACCAGATATCCACACCTCGGTCATAGCCCAGGTTACAGATGACTTCAGGTGCCAGGTACTCCGGAGTACCACACAAAGTGTAGGTCTTGTGGCAAACTGTCGCCTCGTCTCCCACAACTTTCGTGTAAGGCACTTTCTTAGCCAATCCGAAATCAATGACTTTGATGTATCCGTTACTGCCGAGCATGACATTTTCAGGTTTTAGATCTCTATATACTACCCCGTGAGAATGTATATGACTCAATGCTAGTACCAGTGACGCTGTATAAAACGTAGCGAGTGGCATTGACAACCCATCTTCATAGGTACTGGTGTAATATATGACAGACATCAAGTCGTCATAATTCAATTCCTCTGTTACAAGCACAAGTTGTTGCGGAGTTTGATAAGACGTAACATACGACGAGATAAATGGACTCGACATAATTCCCAATACATCCCGCTCAAAAAGAACCTGCTTAAAACTGTTGTTCTCTGCGACTTTAGTTTTAGACAATACCTTTAACGCACATGGATAGCTAGCATCATTGTACACGTAGTTTGCGCCAATTACAACGCCGAAACTACCTTTTCCCAAGACATACTTAAAGTTCATTCGATTTGGATTCAATTTACCTGCATCAGACATGACTCGGCACAATGCATTCTCATTGTTAAGATGACTTGTTGGCTTGACTTGGTCTACGTAGATGTCATTTATTTCGGATTCATTACATAGCTCAATTACGCTATGTGGCGAAGTCGAAAAATATGCATCCAAATCGAAGCTTTTACTATTGCTGGTCTTATACATAACACTACTGCTTCCAGGCCGAGCTACGCCTATTGGCTGGCTCCTATGCATATACGCCTGCGTTGCCTAATGCAGCACGAAGGAATCTTCGTTTTACCTTGAATCTTGTGCATTTGCAATCCTCTCTGACTGAGCTGAGCGGAACCATTTTGAAAAAACGTCACTGCAAATAGAAGTCTTTCTCCAGAAGCAAGTGAGTAGTATAAGCAAGTACTCGGCAAAGTCGAAGTAATCGCGAGCCCATAGCGTTGAAGGGAATCAACAGTAAACCCTAAACAACGGGTTAACAACAAATTAATTGGGAATTCAGCTCCCAACGCGACGTTATCTAGCACATTCGATCGCTTCATGTAACGCATACAGTACCTCTTTATAGTTCTAGAAGAAGGGAAAGTGTAGACAATTTGCAGATGCAGGATTAGGTGTGGATACCGTAAGTCGAACACTTCGCCGCATCACATTTTTGAAATTTGTGATCCACCTCGGAGATTAACGTGCTTTCATCTGTAACTTCCACGTCGACCAGGCGGATTTCTGTGGCAGAGATGCAAGTTGCCATCAGGATACGTCCACCTCAAAGCGATGACATATGTATCTCAAAGAACCAGTCTCAACTGGTGGATCGCGAGGGCATTCAATATGCGTTTGATCAGATATTCGATGCATCTGCTACCCAAGAAATGGTGTATGAGCATGTAAAGCCGTTGATAGAGTCCGTTTTCGATGGATATAATTCTTCAATAATCACATACGGTAGCACAGGAACAGGCAAGACGTACACTCTATTTGGTGGACTAGATACATATACAAACAGTGAATTAGACTCTGAGCATATGGGAATATTACCACGATTATCTCAGCATTTATTTGAATTAATCCAACAGAAAGAGTCAGAAGACTCGACAGCACTATATAAAGTTCATGTTCAGTTTCTAGAAATATACGGTGATGATATAAACGATTTACTCGACGCATCTGACAACAGTAAAGTTACCATTAGGGACGTCAATGGCGATGTCATAGTCAATGGAGCGAAGGAAGAAATCGTGTGTTCTCCTGAGCAGCTTTTGTCGGCAATCGAGTACGGAAGTATCAAACGCCACACCTCAAGCACGGCATTGAACAAGACCTCGTCGCGATCGCACGCAATCTTCACTATTGTAGTGAAGAAGTACATATATTCACCCGATGCTGTTTCTACGGAATCTAGCGAAGGAGCGCACGAAGTCGAGCCAAACCACGTAGTTCCATCGCTGTCAATGAGTGCCGAGGTCATCACAAGTAAGCTGCATTTTTGTGACTTAGCAGGTTCGGAGAGGTTGAAGAGAACACATTCAGTGGGGAAGAAGTTGCAGGAAGGGATTGACATCAACAAAGGGTTGCTAGCTCTGGGCAACGTCATCAGTATACTCGGCGACGAGCAGAAGCGGGGAAAAGTCCACATCCCTTACAGAGATAGTAAGTTAACTCGTATCCTGAAGGACTCACTCGGTGGTAACAGTAGGACTCTGCTGTTGTGCTGTCTTAGCTGCGACGCGGTCGACTATCCAGAGACTGTAAATGCTTTGAAATACGCGCGCAAAGCAAAGAATATTACTAACCGCCCAACCATCAACCGCGATCCCACCGTTGTATTTATTGAGGAGTTGAAGCTGTTGCTAGCGCGGGTCTCCGTCGAGTTACTCCACAATAAAATGCACGCTAATGAGCCCAACGACCGCGAGAATACATCCGCATTTACACTGCAACAGCTAGAGATACTCTCTTCCGCGGCTATCATACCGGATAGCAAGCATGAGGCATCGTCTCACGAGCGCCGACCATCCACGCTTCGCCGGTCGTCGACCAGCAACCAGCAGATAGAGCAGATTTGCCAAGAGACCAGCAATCTACCAACGCCAGTCCCTGTGTATTCGAGTGACGCGATAGAGAGTGATGCCTCACAGCAGCAGCGGGGCAAGCTACCCATCGCAGAGAGTGTGTACATGAAAGCCGCGGCAGTTTATCAGTCACAGCAAGAGCACGATGAGGATCATAACCACTTACTCAAGCAAATAAACGAGCTGACTATAGCCAACGGCAACTTGCGGGATGAGCTAGAAACCTGCCAAGAAAACTTGACGTTCACGAAGAGAGAAAAGGAGCGCATTCGAGTCAACCTAATGAACAAATACGACGAGCTGAATGAGCAGGAGGCCACGATAGAGTTCCTCAAAGTGGAGCTAGAAAACACCAAGGAATCCGCGGCCAGCGCAGCTGCCGAGAAGGAGAAGTGTGACAAGGAGATACAAGACCTTCGTCACGCCTACCAGGCCATGGAGGTGCACTTAGCCGTTATGAAAGCGAATAGTAACAGCGCAATCGGAGAGCTGGAGAATAGCGCCGAGAGCTTGCGCGAAGAGAATAAATTACTGCGTGAAATACGCGAGATGGATACGGAGAAAATCCAGAGTTTGCAGGAGAAACTGTCCTCTATCCAGCACTCGATGGTGGTGTTGGAGGAGGAGTTGAACTACACCATAACCTCCGGCAGCGACGAAGCGGATGAGTGCAGTGGCGAGGGCAAGAACCACAGTGATAACAGTGACGGCCCGCCGCTGAGCTACTCCAGCCCATTTGTCACGAATCCGTTGCAGCCATACGTGTCTACTGACGAGCACGCCACGGTGGATCCCGTCAAAACACCGGCGAAGCTTAGTAACATCCTGCAGAAAGTCATGAGTACGTTGAGTTGCTTCAACCAAGGAATCGCAGAAAATATTCTCGGAGACAGCAAGAATGCACCAGATCCAGCAGGGATGAAGAAAGCTTCCGAGGAAGTGTACGATGGTGCTGCCCTGTCCAAGGAGTTGATCGACAGCAAAATAAAGGTATTCGTTGACGCCCAACTCACTCACTCACTCACTTACTTACTCACTCACTCACTCACTCACTCACTTACTCACTCACTCACTCAAGATGGCTAATATGGATATCGAATACGAGGAACTGAAGTCCAACTACCGACGGCTCGAGCATGTCGTCTGTTCGTTGAAGCTAGAAATCGCGGAGTTGCAAGCGGAGGTAGACGGGCATCGGGCGCAAGAATAACTAACATATAATATACATTTTGTCTAATAATCTATGTGTATGTGTACAATACCTACGAACTACCAGGTCTTTTCTAAGAATCCGTTAGTAAAAGTTTCTTTAAAACGGCATGAGAAATGGGTGCAAGACAGAGTATAGTCTCTCCATAGAGTGCCGTCCTCGTTCCTACCTACATCTAATAACTTGAAGGAAGGCAGCACATTGAAGTATCGAAATAGCTGACCAACACCTATCTTCTTTTCTTCTATTGCAGTAATGCATTCTCGATTATACAATTCTATCACACCAATTGCCTTACAAAATACATACCCATTCGACACTAAGTTCACCTCCCTGTCGTACAGCATGTCCTTGATCGATTTGCATTTTATTATATCCACTACTACAGGCGCGCCATAATAAGCACTCATAATTCGCTGCAAATTACCATTCGCCGTAAGTACAATTCGCTCTAACGCGGTGAAACGATCCCCGGATTCGCCTAAAGTGATATATGTCTCAATCCCGCTGGGTCCACCCATTATATCTCCAAAATTATTTTGTCCTAATGATGCCATTATTTGCGGCAGCGTACTGCGTCGTTGAATTTGATTGTGAAAACTATTGCAAGTGCGGCAACAAAAGATCAGACATAGTAACAGCGCCACATACACTGTTCTCATCATTGCTCACGCAGTCACCAGAAGTATACTTGTTGCTCTAGAGTGACTTACAGCAACATACGCAATCCGTTTCCAAGCCAAATTGGATTTTTTTTATTCAACCAGATCCAGAAAGAATCAAACTTTCCACACCTATGTTTTAACTCCTCCTAACTTCTCCTAGCACCATTACAATGCTGCCAGAACCGTGCGAATTCAGCAGTCCGCGGTCTACAACTACTTACTAACATCAAATTTGGTTTAAATCGTAATCCCTAATTAGACCGCCGGTACCAACAAATTTGAAAAATCAAAAAATGTAGTTCTTAGGTGGTAGAACTAACGC
>JACCDO010640759.1_pt1 | contig 11547 bp, 10 predicted proteins | sample 7446101 | NCBI WGS metagenome assembly JACCDO01 (sample SAMN15323440, study PRJNA562643) | freshwater metagenome | isolation source: river surface water | place: USA:Blue River Watershed | collected 2017-08-16
TGTTACTACCACAGTTTACACAATTACCAGTACTAGTTGTAAGGTATCCTGTAATACAAGTACAAGTATCGTTTACTAGATATTTGTTATTACCACAGTTTACACAATTACCAGTACTAGTTGTAAGGTATCCTGTAATACAAGTACAAGTATCGTTTACTAGATACTTATTATTACCACAGTTTACACAATTGCCAAGTGAATTAGTAATGTATCCTGTAATACAAGTACAAGTATCATTTACTATATACTTGTTAATGCCACTACACGGATAACATATTCCGTCCGAAGATATAGATAAATATCCAGTTATACAATCGCAATTAGTTCCATTAATATATCTATTAAGACTTGAATCACATGGTATACATAAACTACTAGGTTTTATCGACATGGGTATATAACCAGTATTACAGCTACATGTATTATTATCTGTTAGATAACGATTATTTCCTGTAACACAAAGAATACATATTCCATCGGAAGTTAATGATATATGCCCTGTATTACAAATACAATTATTATTAGAATCAATATATCTATTAAGATTTAAATCACATAATACGCAGGAACTACCGTATTTCGATAATTTTTCTACATAACCAGTTATACAGGTACATGTATCAGTTTTATCTAAATATCTATTACTATTTATATCACATAAAACACAATTTCCATCCGGAGTTAATGACAGGTATCCTGTATTACAAACACAATTATTAGTATCATCTAAATATCTATTATATGTCGAATTACAATATACACAAATACCTGTAGATGAAAGAGATAAATAACCGGTAAAACATGTACAAATTTTATCAGAATCAAGATATCTATTTTTTTTGATATCACATGGTATACAAATTTCATCCGAAGTTAACGACATATATCCTGTATTACATGTACAAACATTATTATCATCTAAGTATCTATTATTTGTTGTATTACATATATAACACATACCTGTATTATTAGACAAAAACCCTGTGTTACATGTGCAGATATTATTATTTTCTAAATATCTATTAAAATTAGTATTACATGGTACACATAATCCTTTCGGACTTAATGATAAATATCCTGTAATACAAGTACAATTATCATTTACTAGATACTTGTTACTACCACAGTTTACACAATTACCAGTACTAGTTGTAAGGTATCCTGTAATACAAGTACAAGTATCATTTAGTAAGTATTTGTTATTACCACAGTTTACACAGTCACCTAATGAATTAGTAAGGTATCCTGTAATACAAGTACAAGTATCGTTTACTAGATATTTATTATTACCACAGTTTACACAGTCACCTAATGAATTAGTAAGGTATCCTGTAATACAAGTACAAGTATCATTTAGTAAGTATTTGTTATTACCACAGTTTACACAATTACCAAGTGAATTAGTAAGGTAACCTGTAATACAAGTACAAGTATCGTTGAGTAGATATTTGTTATTACCACAGTTTACACAATTACCAGTACTAGTTGTAAGGTATCCTGTAATACAAGTACAAGTATCGTTTACTAGATATTTGTTATTACCACAGTTTACACAATTGCCAGTACTAGTTGTAATGTATCCTGTAATACAAGTACAAGTATCGTTTACTAGATATTTGTTATTACCACAGTTTACACAATTACCAAGTGAATTAGTAAGGTATCCTGTAATACAAGTACAAGTATCGTTTACTAGATATTTGTTATTACCACAGTTTACACAATTGCCAGATGAATCTATGTAACTACCAGTCACACACATACATTGTCCATTGTTAAAAAATGTATTATTATTTGTACATATTGGTATGCAATTGTTTGAAAAAATATCTAGCATATAACCAGTGGAACATATACAATCATTTTGCATATTTAAATAACTATTAGTTCCACTACATTGATAACATTTTTTATCATCATTACTTATATAACCTGTAATACATGAACAAATGTTTGATACATTTATATATCTATTATCAGAAGCTTTACATTCTATACAATCATTATAATCATTTAATATATACCCAGTATAACAAACACACTGATCCATACTATTGATATATTTATTATCTTCATTATTACATCGTGTACAATTTCCTGATAACTTATAATATCCAGTTACGCAGCTAATATTTACATTATCGATTATATTAATATTTTTATACTCGTTTGATGGTAGCGGAATAAATTTTTTATCTTTATTATTTTTATATAAAATATAATAAGGAGCAGCTGCTGAGAGAGAAGCAATTCCTAATAATGTAATATCCATTTATTTAAATTTATATAGATATTATTTTAAAATCCCAACCATATTAGATTTAATAATATAATTGTTATATTTAATAATAGATAAAATTAGTATTATTACCAACAATATTATTTGAACTATCATTAATATAAAATTTACTTTATTTGACATTGGATTAAAGTATATATAAATGAATAAAAACAAAACTAAAAAAAAGTATTAGAGTTATTCTATTATTTTATCAATATATACTAAAATACTTATTATAGTACATACTTACTATATCTTGTGTTTCTTTACTATGATAAAATAGTACTTTTTTATTTTTTTTACTCATTTTAAATGAAATAATATGTTTAATATTAGGAAACATTATTTCTAAATCAGATAACTCGTGATCATTCCAAAATAAAAATAGATACTTAATATTATATAATATTGGAATTTTGTTTTTCTGTAATAAACAATTAATAAATAAGCATTCTATCATTTGAAATTGTATTAAATTATGATGATCAACATTTATATCAGTAAAATGTAAAAATTTTAATTTCTTTAATTTAGATAAATTGTTTACTATATTATTGTTTTCTACACTATTATATCCTTCGAATGTATTGTAATCAACATAAAAATATTCTAAATTAGGGAAATATGTGATAAATGTACTATTTATAATAAATCCAGGATTATCTAAATGTAGCGCAATTATATTACCATAGCATTTATTAAATATACATTGCATCATAATACAATATGATAATTCTAATGATCTTAAAGATAATATAGTAGGTAAATCATCAATTCTAACATTATAGTAACATAATGTTTCTAATGTAGAGTACTCTAAAATATTACATAATGGTATATCTATTAATCCACTATGTAATTTCATTTTTTTTAAATTAGTATACCATTTAATATGTTCTAATAAAACATAGCATGGTTTTACACTATATATGCTAATTAAATTAATATTAAGTAATGGTATGCGTTTATTGATTATAAATGGAATTCCTCTATAATGCACATTATGGTTATATTGGTAATATCTCATAGATTTACACACTTGACATAATATAATTATATCATTAAAGTCATTAAAAAAAGCTGATATTATACTATAAATATCATCTCCTAATATGATATCCATTTTCTATAATTAATTCTTATTTATTCTATAATTAATACAAATTAAAGTATTTATTATAATAATTTTTGGCTATATTAGATTCTTCTGGTTTTATTACTTTTAAATAAGTGAATGGTTCTTTAGGTTCATTATTTGAAATAATAGTTGTTAATTTAGGAAATAAAATAATATATTGTGCCTCAGAAAGTAATTCAGTTTCCCATTCAATATATATTAAATTAGGCATATTGTAATTTCTAAAACATCCATTATAATACTCTAACATAGGTACCTGCGCATCATCATCATCCATATAAATTTTACATATATCTAAATATTTAAGATTAGGAAAACGTTCTACATTAAACATATATACATATGAATCATCGTAGTCTGATTCAAATATACATAAATATTCTAAATTAGGTAAAAGTAAATCATCTGGATCTATTAAGAAATTATATAAATATATAGCAGTTAATGTATCATATTGATTGAATGCTAATGGATTACAAAATGTATATGAATCACTAATATGTAATGCTTCTAAATTATCTGCATCAATTGTATTCTGTATTGAACAATCTTGCAAGACACAAATTTTAACATTAATTGGTAAACCTAATATGGATCCGCTTTTAATAGTTATTTTTTCCAAATAATGTAAGTCAATATCAGTACTTATAGAAACTTCCAATTCTTTATTAGGATAATCGTAATAAAATAATTCTTTATTAACACATTTTACAGACAAAATATCTCTATAATCTACCAAATAAGTTATAATATTATTGAAGACATCGAATCCAAAAATATTGATCATTTATTTATATTATACTCTTATTAATTGATAGTATAATTAAAAAATAGAAAATAAATACTAAATTCATTTATTTTAACTATACTATCTCATATAGATTAAAATTAGCGATATCTAGTAGATTCTAACACATGAAGTACTCCATTTTTTACTCCATTGATTTCTTCCCTGCACATTAATTCTTCAATTCCTTCCCCCTGTAGAGTATTTGCCTTTATCTCTCTATATGAATCTGAATCGGATGAAAATGTATACTTCCAAAGAAGGGAATAAACATTAGCAATACATGTCGTCCAATTTGGTATATTCATTTCATATTCCTCTATTTCCTCTAAATTGATGTCATCGTCAAATAATGTTCTGATACATGATATAAAAGCAGATTGATAATCTTCTATAATGTAGGAAGTAGTTATAGGATACCTATGCATCAAACCACGCTGTCTAAGGTTAGTTTTATTATTTAATTTACATGGACAGATTGAGTCAGAACAGTACATTAAATGTTCTAATTCTTCGAGACGGGCATATATCACAATAAAACAATATCTAGAGCAAATATTTCTCCCGTTGAGATCTCCACTCTCGAAATCATCATATATTGATCCATATCTAATATATCTACAAGATTTACATACCTCACAAAACTCCATTATACGTGGGCCATGGATAAACATTAAAATTATATATTTTAGGTCCGACGAAAAGTATTTATCAAGAGCTATCAAAAGAGATGACATGGTTATTCTATAATTATGAATATAATACTCAAATTTTATATATTTGTCATCTTCTTATTATAGGTATAGTTAGAACATTAGAAATTATCATAATTGAAAAATATATATCTAGATATAAAATAGATTATTATACTCTTTATTTTCTTTTGTATATAACAAATTCATTAATTGTATTAGGAAATGTAATCATATTTTCATAATATGCGGGTGTATATTTTCTATAAATAGATGTCCATTCATTTTTCAATAAATTAAAAAAGTTTTCTTCGGCACATGCATAATCTTCTTTTTCTCCAAGATATATAAAATACGATCCAGTATAAGATTGTAATGTGTAATATGCAAATAAATCATTAAATGATGGCCAACAAATAAATAATGTATAGTTTTTATATTTTTTCACTGCGTCTATAGAATCTATTTCTTCTACTGGTAAAAATGTGTTTTTATGTTTATACTGATCAATCGCTTTAACTTTTACTCCTATCATTTTTAACAATTTTGCATTAAGCCCCATACCAGAACCTATTTCTAATATAGGTCCATATTTTTTCATTTTATTTAACAATGGTACCGTTAAAATAGAATAACCAAATCTATATGGATTATATAGAGATAGTATACTAAATAATTTAATAACTGTTTTCAGATCATATTTAAATATAATATCAGAAGCATTCTTTATTTCAGATTCTGAAAGATTACTAATATCAGTATCATGTTTTATTACATTATATTTAATTAATATTTTTTTATTATGATTCCACAACTTTTCTCTATCATTCAGCATTAAAATGACTACTATAGTAATATAAAAATTGATTACTAATTAATTTATAATAACAGTACTACAATTTTATATTATGTCCATTGAAACCATAGATGGATTTCTATGTGTTATAGGTCATAATCAGGATACTAATCACATATATGACTATAATAATTATTCTATGTTCTTGAAATATGGATTTGATGAAGATTTATATACATATGGACATTGCCCCATGTGTGGCGATTATATAACATGTGATTATGTAGTTAATCCTAAATGGTTATTTCAGAAAACTATACCTAGGAAAGGAACATATGAAGTATTAAGTATAGAAGATGAAGGTAATTCATGTGTATATCCTCATCATTTCATTGCCACATATGAAGTAAAAACTACAGATACTGAAAATATTATTTCAACTAACAGACCATTTAAGTCATTATTAGTAACTCTTAATCAAATAATACCAGAACGAACATCATCAATTACTAAATTGATACTTGAAAAATATTTATTAGTACTGTGGTATGAACAAGAGATATCCAATCTACTGGATGAAAATGTTACATATCCTGAAGAAAAATACCAACTTTTATATAACTTATCTTGGAACAATACTTTGAAGTGTCAAATCTTCAGCAAATTTTCAACAATAACAGGCAAGGACATCGCACATATGATTTGTAAATTTATTGACTGGTTTTGTATGAAAAAATAATATTTAAACAAAAGCATAAATGTATTTTATAGGACCCGTTCATATTAAATATATCTGTAATATTTATTTTTTAACAATCTTTGAATATTATACCTTATATTATATATAAGTCGATAAGACTCAATAAGAACTGAAATGGATAAATTCAGCGAATTGTATCTTAAAAACATGGAAGTTTATAATAAAATCAGTAAAGAACCAATTACTAATACTTTATTAGATTATATCAGAAATATTCAATGTAAATATTATCCAGAAATAGACATATTCTTTTATGGAATTATATGATAATAATATGTTAGTATCTGCTGATAAATTGGCCGATTTTGGCATATTAAGTATTAAACCAGATCATAAAACATTACAAAGTAGTGATATTAAACGTTACTTCGATCGTATTGACTTAGTTAAAGATAACGATTATGATCTGCGACGCCAACTCGCGTCGCAGTCAAAAGGATCTCGTGGTGCTAAATATAAAGATATCTATATGCTTACATGTGATGGATTTAAAAAGGCTTTAATGATGTCGTCCAATAATAAATACAAAGACTACTACTTACTATTAGAGAAATGCATTAGACATTACGATAAACAGCAACGCATGATTAAAAATGCTATTATTTCAGAAAAAACTGCTGAAGTAAAAGAAAAGAAAACTATTATAATTCAAAAAGATGATAAAATAGATGAATTAAAAGCAATGATTGAAGCAATAAAAGAACAAAATAATAAGACTGCGCAAATGTTAGAAGAGCAAAATACTAAAATAAATGAACAAAGTAGTAAAATTGATGAACAAACTGTTATACTTAATAAAATTTGTACAAAATTAGATTCCTGTGCTCATATTCCTTCAGATGATAATTTATCTGAAAGATTTGTTGTAATGAAAAAAAAATAATGTAAGTAATGAATATTATATAATTCGTACACAAGAAAGAAGAATTAATAAGGCAATTGCTGAAAGAAAATTATTAGGTTATACAAAGGTACAAGAATTAATTGAATCAGAAACAATTCCTAATTCTATATATCTTTGGAATACTATTAAAGATATTCTTATAAAAGAAAAACAAATTTCTTGTAGGTATACTACTGTTATACTTGAAAATATTACATCTGAAGATTTTGTAGGTACCATTAAACAAGTATTTGATAGTAGACGTACTTATTAATTGGCATCTTCTACTGTACATTCTGATAAGTTATCAGATCGATTATCTGATGAACTACTATCACAATCGCAATCTACATTACCTAACACATGATCAATCTTTTTTTGATCCAGAAAGCATGAACAAGATCCATACATATTTTTATTTTTCAATAAATTAAAATATGCTTCACCACCACTATAACTACAACAACAAGAACCATATTCGATTCTTACAAATATTTTATTAATACGTGTAAAACTTCTAGAATCTGGTCCATATATACTACTATCTCTAAATTTATGAAAATCACATACATCAGAGTCTTCCCAATTATAGTAGTTTATATTGTCACATAAATTAAATATATCAAGAACAAAATCTTCATTTGCAATCTTTTTTTTACTAATAATAGTATCTTCGGATACATCTATTTGTGTATTACCTACATAAAAGTTAAGTCCTAAATTATTAATTTCTATTGCATACTCATTTTTTTCAACAAGAATTAATACATCTTTATGATTTCGAAGTTTAGATACAATTGGATTCATAAATTCTACTTTGTCATTTAAAATAATTTTAGTATTACCATGGATTACAATTTCATCATCTAAATTAATATTATCATATACAAAGTCAAAAATATCCATTGTTTTCTATTATATGTCATATATATTCAATTGTATTACATTGTTCAATTTTTATTTATAATAATAGATATTATTTTATAAAAATTTGAATACAAAAAAATAAATGCATATATCATATTTGTATATAAAATCATGTTTCCATCAGATATACTTGAAATAATTGTCAGATTTAGCACTAATTTGTTTATGAGACTAGTATGTAAAGCATGGCTACCATACAAATACAATGTAACATATGTTTCTAAAAATGATATTATACCTAATCATATTTTAAATAATTTTAATATTATCCGTTTATATTCACATTCAATAATTGATTCATCAGAATATTTTAAAATACCAGATTTACTATGTTTATACTGTTTTAATTCAAAGACAAGAATAATACCTACGTTACCAACTTTAATACATCTCGATTGTTCTAAAACACAAATAACTGAAATACCTATGTTACCAAATTTAACACAACTAGATTGTTCTCTAATAGAATTAAAAGAACTACCTATATTGAGTAATTTAACTTTACTAGATTGTTCTAGTACAAAAATAACAGAACTACCCATATTACATAAGTTAGTACGATTGAATTGTTCTTATACAGATATAACAGAACTACCTATGTTGGATAATTTAACTCATATCGATTGTTCATATACAGATATAATAGAAATACCTATATTACGAAATTTGGAACATCTATATTGTTCCTTTACAAAAATAATTGAGATACCTACATTACTCTCTTTAACACATCTAAGATGTTATAATACAGAGATAACCAAGATACCTATATTAGATAATTTACTACATTTAGACTGCTCCGAAACAAAGGTAACACATATACCTGTATTAAATAGTTTAACATTTCTTAATTGTGCTAAAACAAATGTAGAAGATATACCTATGTTGAATAATTTAAAATGTCTTTATTGTTGTTATACAAATATAAAGTATATACCTATGTTGAATAATTTAACGCGACTTGATTGTTCATATACAAATGTAAAAGAAATACCTACATTACCAAATTTACTACATATCGAATGTTCTACAAAATTATCAAAAAAATAGGAATATATTTATATAATCCTACTGCTATTATTTTTTGTAATGATATTTTTTATGTAGAATATCGCAACACGCAACTGCCGTCGCTTATTAACAGGAAATTAATTGCAACAGCAATTACCAAGAGCTCAGCACTAGTGCTTGGGCTAATGTAGCTAGTAGTCCACTTGAGATAAGTCTCACGAGCTCGGGAAATATTCAAATGACCACTTGGCTGATAACTTCGTGGGAACAATGCCATGTTAATAAATAGAGCACCAGTATCCTCAGGAGTTGTGAGCGCAGTGCCACCATAATGGAATGGCATGTACTGATTGAAGAAAGTATCATTGAAGGAATCAAAGATAGTAATACCATGAGAAGTAAGAGACAGTGTATCAACTGTAGGAACTGGCAAGAAATACTCAGCAGCTGCAGCAGAACCTTTAGTATGAACAAGAGCACCAGCTTGTACAACGGTAGCATTATTCTGAACTGCATTAACCATCTTGGTAAGCCTATGCCAATCCCTCCAAACATACTGATTACCAGAAACCTTACCAGCACTAGCGCCAGTTAGATTAGTAACAGATGTAGTGTTCCATCGTGGTCGGAGACCGACAAACATATACTCAACTGGCCACTTAAGCTGACTGAGCAACTTCTCCTCAGTACCAGACTGACTGCAAGACTGAGTATGTTGACGGAAGACACGGATCAAAGAGAAACCAATACGCTTAATGTAAATATCATGAATCTCAGGATTAACAAAGATATTATTGATATAAAGCTCAATATTCTCAACTGTAACATCATTGATACCATTGGCACGGAAGTAAGGAGTATAAGTAACAGTTGTATCACCAGCAAGACTAGTCTCAACTTTCTTAACAAAGATACTAGGAGATTCAAATAGAAGATCGCTCTGACTAGCAAGATCAATAGTAATATACCTCTGACCAAATGGAATACTAACAGAAGGGATTGAAAGCCTAACATCCTCGTTAAACCAGAACCTCAACTTATTCCAGATCTCAAGAGGAGGTTGGACGGGTTTAGGAGTTTGAGGGCCATTAACAATCTGCATAAACTCGCGACTAACATCATAAGTATCAGCAGTAGATGACAAAGCTGTACCAGCTGTTGCGGTAGAGGACAATGCAGTAGAATTATATAGAGCTACAGTCTGATTGCTCTGTCCCTTGGTAAACCTAGAAATATTAATAGGAGTATTAGCATCTGCATCCCTAACCGTAGCACTCTTAACAGGCTTGTAACCAACAACTGGAACCTCTTGACCAACCAAACGGTCATGACCAATTCGCTTGTGTGGAAGAGTGCAGAACTTCTCAAGCATGGTAGGAACCATCTGATCGTACTGATCAAGAGGATTACCGTTAACATCAAACTTCACCAACTTAAAAAGCCTATTACCAGGATACTCACAGTACCTAACAAAGTTTCGATAACTAGCGTCCCTAACGGGGTTATCATTAGCATCGACGATAGTATAAACAGCATTTTCATTAATTGTGCCATCTTGATTAAACTCATCAACAGACCAAACCGCAGGATTAGAAACAGTTCCAGTAATACGATCATTATTAGTTGGAACCGTACCTGTAACAGCAGTAGCTTGACTCAACCTAACTCGGCAAACCATATCATGGAAGAAATCACCAAACTGAGGAATACTAAAGGTAATTCCAGAGCCTAGACTATTAGAACCATTCTGAGCTGTAACCTTATTATATTCGTAACCAATAGCAGCAAAAGGTTTGAAATGAGCATTGACATATAGAATATGAGTACGCTCAAGATCAACTAGTGTAGGAGTAACATCAGCATTGCCAGCCTTGCTCCTAGCACACATAACATCCTTGATACGCTGATTCAACAATTTAGTTGCCATAATCATACGATCAGCTTTACCATCGTTAGCAATAAGTTTAAAAACGGCTCCAGCAGACATTGTATATTATCTAACTTCGCTATTTAGATGAGGTGTAACTTTTATATATATATAAGATGCAATTATATTTAATTCAATAAAATAATAAATATTAAAATTCATCCATGAGAAAAAATATCAAATAAAGGGTCCTTCACAACTAACACTTGAATTATTTCAAGTGTCCCTAGTCTTAGGAACTAGGAATGGTGTTTCCCCCTTTTATCAGAGTCCCCAAAACGAACCTGTCATGTCTCCGCCCTCTCAAAGAGAGTTATAGGACAATAACAAGGTTCAGTGCAA
>JACCDO010980334.1_pt1 | contig 11547 bp, 8 predicted proteins | sample 7446101 | NCBI WGS metagenome assembly JACCDO01 (sample SAMN15323440, study PRJNA562643) | freshwater metagenome | isolation source: river surface water | place: USA:Blue River Watershed | collected 2017-08-16
ATTATAAAATCCTTATAATAATCTTCTGTTAATAAATGATAATAAGTAAGTGTTTTACCTAAATAAGATTCATCTTTTTGAAAATTGGATTTACACATACAAAACCATTCATTATTATGGAAGATACAATGAAGAGGTGATAATAAAGTATCTTCTAAAGGAAAAGTAGGTGAATAAAAGTCCTTAGCTATCTTATATGGTAAATTTTCAGAAGTACCAGCTACATGTCGATATAATACTTTAAGAATTTTGGTTGTACCACAAGTAGTACGAATGATATCACCATCTTTTAAATCTTCAATAGGTACAAATATATTTGATTCAGTAAGTATCCTTGAACCCTTTAAAAAACAATTTAATTCAGGAGCAAGTGTTAAATTCGCATTATAAGATGAATTTCCAATAAAAGGTGAATCTAAATCATATAACGTAGGTGGATCTGTATTATAATTCCAACTCATTCTTCTCTTTCTACTCTTCTCTTCGATTTTTTTTATTCAACTTTATACCCATTTATTATTTATTTTTACGTTTATACATTATCTTCTTTACGTTTAATAAAAAAAAAATGATTTTTTTTTATGAATTAAATAGGTTTATAATCCTACTGTATAAAATTAGTTATTATAGAATGAGTTCTGAACAAAATACAACAGATAATATTGGAGAATTATCCTTTGATCTTGTTTTTGCAGAGGATCCTCATGATTTTTCTTCTACAAAAGAAGAAAAACCCATAAATATAGGAAAAATAGAAAATATAGATAAAAAAACACTCTTCTTTAATCGATTCAAAGAGAAAGAATCTAATAAGAATCAAAGTTCGAGATAGGTGGTAGAGTATTCGAATAAGATGATGTATATGTCGTGATATTATTCTGTATATTAATCTGAGCTATTCTATTTAAACTTGATATCACATTTGTTGTTAGACCAGTTGTCGTACACAAGGCTGTAAATGAACCACCTAAATAGATGATATTACTATTATAAAATACTGTCTGTACACTATTATTTAAATAATATGAACATGTTGACCATTTTGAGGTTCCAATATCCCATACTGAAAAATAATTAGTCGATAATACACTTGATGTTGTAAATCCACCACCTATATACAATAATGTTCCATTCAAACTCATCGAATTAATTGCACCATTCGTTCCCGCTGCACCACCAGGTAAAGCACTCCATACACTCCCATTCCATAATGCGATATTATTTACTGTTACGGATGCACCTCCTGCATATGTAAATGATCCCCCTACATATAGATTTCCCAAATAATAAACAATAGATTTGACCGAACCACTTGTTCCTACATTTGCACCACTTCCTAATGCACTCCAACTTGAACCATCATATAATGCGATATAATTCACTGTTGTTGCACCAACTGATGTAAAATCTCCACCTACATATACATTTAATCCATTTGTCACAATCGTATATACTGTATTATTTAAACTTGAGGCTGACACACTACTCCATGAACTTCCATCCCATTGAGCTAAATAATTTGCGGATGTACCACCAGCTGTAGTAAATGAACCTCCCGCATAAATTGTACTTCCTATATTACTTAATGCATAGACAATACCATTCATACCCGTTCCTAATGTACTCCAACTTGAACCATTCCATGTAGCTATATCATTCGCTGTACTTCCTCCTGCTGTTGTAAAATCACCTCCTACATATAATACACCACTTGCAAATAATAAACTATACACAACTCCATTTACCCCCGAAGATAACGCACTTATGGATGTACCATTCCATGAACAGATATAATTACATGAGACTCCACCTACACTCGTAAAATTACCACCTATATATAATATCGAATTTGTTGTATCATATGCATATGCATAAATTGTACCCGAAGATATCCCTGAAAATGATGTATTATTACCAAAATATTGTACATTTATAGTATTTGAAGATCCTGTTGAACCACTTGTTAAATAATTACCACCATTTTGTGTTGCCACATTAAATAAGTGCATAACAGATGATGAAGGAAAGTATCCTATAGTACCTGCACTTGAATTAGAGATTGTACCTAAATAATAATAATTTTTTACATATAAATTTGAACTTGAAGCCATCGTTCCCACACAAGCTCCAGCTAAACTATTATTTAATGTGACTAAACTATATGAATTGGATACTGTACAATTTCCTGTACTTCCTCCATAAAATCCTCCATTATTAATACCAGATAAAGTACCACTTACTCTTGTATTACTTATTGACACTCCTGAAGCATTACCTCCACATACTGCTCCTGCATTATTACCAGATACTGTTCCAAAAGCTACAATATTATCCATTGAACCCGTAAAAGCATTACCCGCTATACCACCTGCAAAGTTTCCTGTGATCGTAAGAGGTGATGTATTAATACCTACTTGTGATGTCTGTATTGTACAACTAGAAGAAGCTCCTACTAAACCACCACAATTTGTATTATTAATCGATATTGTTCCTCTTAAAAATACACAATTTATCAATCCAGATGATGTTGTTCCCGTTAATATACTTGTACTCGCACTTAATGATAATGAACCACCCTGTGAATTATCTATATTTATCGTCATATTTTGAACAGTTCCACCTTGAAGATCCAATAAACCACTCCATGATACATTCGTTGTTAATGGTTGTATTGTGATTGTTTTACCAGCACCTTCTAATATTCTTCCACTTCCTAGTGAATTGGTAGGGAAAGTCCATGTAGCTGGATTGATTGTGATATTTGAATAGAGTGTTCCTTTTACATAATAAGTTGAATTTAAAAATGAGATCAAGTCATTCTGATTAAAGATGTAAGTATATAAGGGTAAAGTCACATTTAAATTGACATTTGCAGTTGTATTCGCATATGTATTCGATGTAGGTGTAAATGCAGTAGATAATACATTAATTCCTAAACTTACAAATGTATTCGATGGAGGTGTATAAACGAATGAACCACTTAAAGGTGTCACACCATCTACTTGATATGCCTGAGCATTTAATTGTTTTGATGTTAATGCTGCAGGATAATAGGTTGTTGCTGGACTCCATACTATAATCGGTGTTAATATAATAAATGGTAAATAATTTGCTGAATTATATGCAGTAGAGATAGCTGTATAAGGAGATGAATTAATAGCGACGAGAGAAGGAGGTGTTACAGATTTATTCCAATAAGTACTACTATAATCAGAGATAGGTAAAGAAGAGTTTGAATAACTCGTAGTATAAGATGTTGTTGTATTACCTATTTCAGACATAAATACAGATGTTGTTGCGGTTGAATTTACTCCACTATATAACATTGATGCCCAATTATATTGATTTCTTGTAAAATTACCAAATACCCAAAAATCATTTGTACCATTACAATATAAAAATGGCCAATTACTTAGATTTGTTTCACAACGAACACCATAATTTAATAATGTAGCCTGTGCTGGACCTGAAGCTATATAATATATACCATTAAAATTATTATTAATATTTGTACTAAAATAATCTGCTCTTCCAATTGCCATATATAAACCTCCATTTACCACTGCTAATGAATACATACATCCTCCTATTACTGCACCCGTATTATAATATACACAGTTTACTGGAGTAGTCACATAACTATATTGAAAAACATATGCTGTAAAATTTGATGTTTGAAAACCTCCAATATAAAGTATATTATTAATCTCATCTAATACTGTAGTATATGCTACCATATTATTACCAATATTTGTAAAAGGAGTAAATGTTGAGAATGAAGTACCATCCGAACTAATCACTAAACCAGCACCTTGAGAAAAAGATCCAGTTATATATAATAAATTTTTAGATGCATAATATTTCATCTGCATCACACCTTTCAATGTATTCCATGTTCCGGCTGATAACGAACCCATCGATACCCATGCACTTCCATTATATCTAACTAAATAATTAATCGCTGTTCCATTTACATTTGTAAACAAACCTCCTGCCACAATCGTTGTACCAAATCGACTAATCGCTAATACTCCACTATTAAATCCTGTAGATGTCTGTCCTAAAGTTGACCATGTAGAAGTACTTGTATTCCAAACAGCAAAACGAATCATGCTTACTCCACCAATTGTTGTAAAATCACCTCCTACATATATATTACCATTATAATAAAAAATTGAATAAACTCCTCCATTATCTATACCAGTACCTAATGTTGACCAAGTTGTACCATCCCATTTTACAATACGATTACATGTTGTACCATTAACAATAGTAAATAAACCTCCAAAATAATATACATTATTTACTGGATCATAATCCATTGCATATACCGATGCATTAAAATAATTTGGACTTACATTTGTAAATGTAGCATTGGATACATTATATTTTGTTAAATATTGAGTGTTTAATGAGACTTGAGCTCCACTACCATCCACCATTGAATAATATATACGGTTATTTACACTATCCCAACTACTTCGATTCGGTGGATTTCCTGAATTTGTTGTAAAACCTTGACAAACGGGTACTATCTGACTTGTTGTTGTGTCATATAACCAAACATTATTCGATAAAACAGTATTAAAAAGAAGTTGATAACCTCCAAACATATATATCTTAGTTCCACCAACTAAAATAGCATCACTCATTACAGCCGGTAGTGTATATGTGCCAAGTGTTGTCTCCCATAATGAAGTTGCTGTATTCCATTTAATTAATCCTGGAGAAGGTACTGTTGTACCACTTCCATTAGTACCATTACCAAAATATCCTGCATAGTAAATATATGAACCGACTGTTATAACCGATGATACATTTGTACCATTCGCAGTCACACCATTATTTGTTCCTACTGTACCTAATGGACTCCATGTATTTGTATTAATATTATATACTGCACAACGATTATATTGAGCTCCATTAAGAGTTGTAAATGCTCCTCCTATATATAAATAATTGACTCCTCCACTCGTATATCCGGATAAACCACTTACTGTACTATTTAATGAAGATGTTCCTACTGCTGACCATGCACTTCCATTATAACTTGCTAAGTAAGCTGTACCAGCAGCACCTCCCGCTGATGTAAAGTTTCCTCCTGCATATAAAATACTATTAAATACTAACATAATTAATACATTTGTACCCGCTATACCAGTACCCATTGCCACTGCAGTACCTGGTGTCGCTATATCAACATAAAAGATTCTTGTTTGTGGAGCTGTAAATGAACCACCTACATATAAACGATTTGTACCACTATCATAATATAATGCACTCACATATCCATCTGTGATACCATTACTTACCATCGTTGAAAATGTATTCGTACTTGGTGTATATTTCATTAATCGATTATATGTCACACCACCAAAACTAGTAAATGCACCTCCTATATATACATTTCCACTCGAATCTGTGGCCGTCGCATAGGTAGATGAATTAAATGTACTAAATGTTGAACTTTTATTATAAGGTATTATACTTATATTTGTTGTCGTATTTGTTGATGTACTCGATAATAAACTCTTACTTGAAGCTATATTATTGATATTTAATGTAGATGATGAAGCTGTCGCGATTCCACCACTATTCGCATTCGCCGTTCCCAAATAATAACTATTCTGTATATTATTAAATGTCGTCGCACCTAATCCTCCTGTTGATGCACTTGTACTTCCCATAATACCAGAAGATGTAGCACTTGATATCGTCACTAATGAATAACAATTATTAATAAAACCACCTACAGAACTATCTCCTACAATTCCTCCTTGATTTAATCCTGTGATACTTCCATTCGCTCTCGACTCTGTGATTGAATAATAGGAAGGATTTCCACCTACAATTCCTCCTGAATAATCACCTGATACTGTTACCCATACTAAACATTTACTTATTGTTCCTGAAAAATATCTACCCGCGATTCCTCCCGCATATGTTCCACTTATTGTACCAGTACTTCCACTTACACAATATTGACATTGATTAAAATACACTCTCGAACCCGTTCCCGTAAATCCTCCCGAATTATTTGTAGTCACATTCACTCCATATACTAACACAGAATTTACCCATCCATATGAATTTGTATTTCCTATTAACCAACCCTTACCTGTTGTTGATAAAGCACATGTACCCGCATTTGTATTTACTGTCAACCCTAAAGTCTGTATCTTTCCACCCTGTAAATTCACTAATCCCGGCCATGTCGTTCCCGCTGTTGTCGGTGTGATCGTGATGTTAAAATTATTTCCATTTAATGTATATCCTACTCCTAATCCATTTGCAGCTAAACTCCATGTAGCAGGATTAATTGTGATACTATTGGCTAATGTTCCTGTTACAGTTGCTGGTGATGATAACCAACTTGCTAATTGTGCTTGAGTTGTGATCGATGTTGACATCTCCCTTAATTCCTATTCTTTTCACCTATTTTTTTTTCATTCTTCTTTCTCATTCCAACTTAAAAAATATTCTATTCTTTAATGTTTTTTTTATAAAAAATATATGTTATGATTGGATAAAGTCTCTGATTAATGAAAGAATTCTCTCCCACTCTTCTGGTGTATGTTCAAAATCTTGATCTACATCAATAATTAATACTTTTTCCGAATCGATCGTCTTTAACCATTCATCATGATATCTGTTGATTGTCTCCAAATATTCTTTTGGTACACATTTCTCTTCTGATCTCTCTCTCTTCAACATTCTCTGATATGAAGTCTCCGGATCCGCTCGAATATATATATATCCATCTGGCATATTAATATCCTCAAATGTCTCCTTTACTAAACAATCATACCACTGGTTATACATCTTCCATTCTAAATCTGTCATCATTCCTCTCTCATATAATGAGCGAGCAAATACATTCTTAAAACTATCCAATGATCTTTCCACAAATTTTGTCTTCTTATCCGTCTCTTTTTTATTATTCTCCATCATGGTAAATAATCCATAAAGTTGGAAAGTAAATCCCCATCTCTTCTGATTCTCATAATAAAATTCCAATAGATTTTTACCCGAAGAATCTTCTGTCATCTCTTTCCACATATCGACAGGTTCATAAAATACTTGAGAATCAACTAAATCCTTCTCTAAAAGTTTACATAATGTCGATTTTCCACTACCTATATTACCTTCTATCGCAAACCATTTCGGTCTACCAGTCATTTTCCGTTATATAATTTTAAACGGTTTTTCTTAATACCCATTAAACGAACTCTCTTATACACTTTTAACTTTCACTTTTTATCCATTTTCTATATACGTAAATCTTTCTCTACCATCTTCTCTTTATCCCATTCTTAACGTAAATAATACAATTTGAATATAAAGAAAAATATAATAAAAAAATTATAAAAAGATGTTGAATGAATATATATTAGGTACTTTCATAGGAGGATGGGTGGGTGATGCGTCGGGGGCCCCTCTTGAATTTTATCATAAAGAGATAACAGATGAAAAAGTAAAAGAAGTTATGAGAATGAGTGGTGGAGGTGTTTTACAGGTGGGTCCCGGTCAAATCACTGATGATAGTGAACTTGAATTAAGTCTTTTAGATGTTTTATTAAAAACACCTCGTTCTGAAGATTATCCGATTGAGGAGATCGCTCAAGGTTATATTGAATGGGGTCGTTCAAACCCATTTGATAAAGGTCGCACCTGTTCAAATGCCTTTTGTACTTCTCAAAATCATATAGAGATGATAAAAAATGCATCTATGTTAAACTTTCATAGTAAATCAAATGGTGGACTTATGAGAATCGCTCCCATCGGTATTTGGGCTCGTGACAAATCGATCGAAGAGATTATTCAAATCGCAAAGTCAGATGCCCAATTATCTCATCCGAATGTAGTTTGTCAAGAAGTAAATGCTATCTACTCCGTTTTAATCGCATTTTTAATCAAAAATTCAGGTAAACATATAGATGCTATCAACTTTGTAAAACCACTCATTCAAAATGAAGAAGTTCAAAAATGGTTCGAAGATGCTCTACATCCCAAATTTCTCGATAAAATAGATTGTCGTGATAATATTGGATTTGTTAAACATGGATTCTCTTTAGCCATCTATTTTTTATATCATCAAATACCTTTTGAAGAAGCGATTCATCAAACTCTTAAAAAAGGTGGTGACACCGATACCAATGCTAAAATTGTTGGAAGTCTTCTAGGTGCTCTTTATGGTCTTCAAAAGATACCTAAATATATGATTCAACCTGTATTGGATTTTGATGGAAAAAATGGTATCCAAAGACCCCAAAAATATAATATCCAAAAAATGTTACAACGTCTTCAACTACCGAACGAACTTCTCTCCTAAATAAATTTGTTTTTTAAATATATTTTCATTAATAAAAATGAAAATTAAATATAAAGAAAATTTAAGATTATTTTTACTTATTTTTTTAACAAATAAATACTTTTTTTAAATGATTATAAAATCAGAATTACTGGGAAGTGATCTTTTGAACAAACTCATCGATGAGACCTTTTACTCGTTCCCACTCTTCCGGTGTATTTTCAAAATCTTTATCGACATTAATGACTAATACATTCTGTTGATCTTCACGACAGAGCCACTCATCATGGTATTCGGAGATAATCTTCAGATATTCAACAGGGACACACTTCTCCTCAGAACGTTCACGTTTTAACATTCTTTGGAAAGAAGTCTCCGGATCCGCTCGAATATAAATAAATCCACTCGGACGATTCACCTTCTTAAAACAATCCTCACTTAACCAATCAAACCAACGATTATACATATTCCACTCTAATGATGTCATCTTACCAGTATCATATAGACTACGAGCAAATACTAATTTGTCCGTGTAAATAGACCTCTCAATAAATCGAATATCCTTCGTCTGTTCACTCATTACGTCCTCCATTCTCGTCAAAAATGTATATGATTGGAAAGAATAAGACCATCTTTCTTGGTCAACGTAAAAGTTCTGAAGAATGTTGTTTCCACTCTCTTCATCTTTGGTCTCACGCCACTTGTCTACTGGTTCAAAGATCACCTCCGTCTCATCCCCCATCTCACTTTTTAATTTTCTACATAACGTGGATTTACCACTTCCAATATTTCCTTCAATAACAAACCAATGTTTATCGGTTTTTTTATCATTAATCTTGACAGACTCTTTAATAGGGGTTTTCGAGGAAAATACACTCATGTTTTATTCTTAGTGGATTCTTTCTTATTCTATTTTAAACGAATCTCTCTAAATCCCTCAATTTTGGATAATTCATTTTTTTTTTCATTCTCCTCAAAATTTTCATTCTTCTTCCGAACTACCTAAATCAAAAAATCGTATCGGTACCTCTGTATCCATCCTCTTATAAAAATGAAAATCATTCCCTAAATCAATTCTTCTTTCACAACGATAAGGAAAATACCCTAACCCTCTCGTACTCGTCAACTCCCCCGGTATATCCTTACATCTCATCTTCTCATACCCTAAACCACTAAAAAATCTCTTTGATACCTCATTATCCTTACTTATCTTACACCATATCTCTTTCTCTGTTCTTCTCTTCATCTCCTCCATCATCTTTTTAGCATATCCCTTTCCCTGATATTCATTCTCCACTCCTATCGCCATTAAATAAACAAATGTTAAATATTCAATATAACTTATAAATCCTATCAACTTTCCGTCTAACAAACATAATACAAAACAATATCCTTCTCGATTCTCTTTCCAAAATGTACTCATTGTAAAATTCTCATCTTTCAATACTCGTTCTACTAATAACATCATCTTTGATAAATAAGGTAAAATCTCATCATCCTTTACTATGATTATTTTTTCCATTCTCCTATATCTCTTTTTTATTTTCTGTTTTTTTATATTCACGTCATTCTCAAAAAATTCTATATATTCTGTAAGAGATAAATGAATCCTATTGAAGATCCTTCTATTATTCTTTATCATATCTATCCTCAACTCTCTTTACAAGATGCCTATCAACTCTCTCTTACCAACCAACTTTTTTATTCTCTCTTCCAAAAAGCCATCCATGATAAAATTATCCTCCAATTATCACCCAATTTTGTCTTTAAACTCAAAGATAAGATTAATACTCAATATTGTAAAATTATTGAATATTCTACTACAAAAAATATGATTAAATTCCGATTTGTACCTTATGGTCGATATCAAAATGTCACATGGCCAATTCAAAGTCGAAAAATACTATTCTTCACTACTGAAGTACATTATCCCCAATTTATATCCCCTCAAGTCTCCTCTTTATCCCATTTTCTATTAAATTGGGAAAAAGTCCCGGATAATTCCTATTTTATCTATTCTCTCGAATATATTCATCCCCTCCTCTTCACCTCCCTTCAAAGAACTCTACATATCATTTATGGTTTCTTGTTTTTATCTTTTATCTTTTTTATTATCTTCTTTACCTTTTTAGGAGTTCGTGTGATCTTCTACCCACCTCAAACTCTATTTGATATTGATGATCCTCTTATCTTTTATAAAAATGATATACCTTTTTGTACCAATCCATTTTTAAATCACTCGATACAAGATGATTTAAGTATCTTTATTACTTAAAACTCTTTCTTCTAATTCTTTTTTTATATCCTCTTTTTTATATTTACTCAATAAATAAATATAATGTAAATCCATATCCCATCTTCTTATCTTCTTCCTCTCTTTTAATCCATATACTTCTATCCTCTCTTTCTCTATCCTTAATGTATCATTCAATATCAAAATTCCCCCTTTTTTACCAAAATATCTATATTCACTCATTTTTATATAGATTAGATCCTTCATATATTCCTTCATCATATCATGATACTCTTTTTCAAAAAATTCAATCCCAATCCATTGTATGGGCATAAATTGACTCATTCGATATTTAATCTTATAATAATTCTGATACCCTGTACTTAAAAAAAATGGAAAATATTGATTCTCACCACCCTTCATATGAATACTCATTTCAACTTCTCCATAATTATCTTTTATATATATCTCATTCTCCTTATTACACTTCGCACCTATAATCAAAGGTACAACTTGATATCTTTTATAGATAGGATGTAAAGAATTTGACATAAATTGACCCCTAAAAAGAGGTGTATCACCATTTTCATGACAATATACAACTCGAAAACCCCGACCCTTATATTCTAAACTACTCTCTTCTACCTTTATCAATCCCGTCCCCAATTGAACCATTAACCATCTTAAAAATTCATCCATTTTCTCTCCTTTTACGTTCATCTTCTTTAAGTACTCTTTCATATACGTAAATCAGTAAAAAATGATTATTTCTTTAAGTTCAAAAATATGATTTTCTTTAAGTATAAAAAGTATAAAGAATGAGTGAAAAGGTATATGATGTCAACATTTATCATGAGAGATGTTCGGATGGTATCGCTTCGGCGTGGGTCTGTCAAAGATTCAATCCTTCCATTCATCTCATCTCCTGTATTGCTGGTAAAAATCCGAACCTAAATCTGGTAGATTGTATTGGTAAAAAAATTATATTTACAGATATTTGTCC
>JACCDO011291136.1_pt1 | contig 11545 bp, 7 predicted proteins | sample 7446101 | NCBI WGS metagenome assembly JACCDO01 (sample SAMN15323440, study PRJNA562643) | freshwater metagenome | isolation source: river surface water | place: USA:Blue River Watershed | collected 2017-08-16
AGGAACTGCATCGCAGTGGACCTCTGCCAACACTGTTTTAGCAGCAGGTGAGTTTGGTGTAGAGACTGATACTGGTCAGTTTAAGATTGGTGATGGAACTACTGCCTGGAACTCGCTACCATATTTTAAAGATACAATCGATCTTAATATCGATGCCAAGGCACCACTTGCATCTCCCACATTTACTGGTAACGTAGTTCTTCCAACCACAACAGTTATTGGTTCTGTATCACAGTCAGAGATTGCAGTTCTAGATGGACTTACTGCAACTACCTCAGAACTAAACACTCTAGACGGCATCACAGCCTCTACAAACGAACTTAACATCCTAGATGGTGTAACAGCAGATGCTTCAGAAATTAATCGCTTAGACGGTCTCCTAGCCTCTACGGCAGAACTCAATACACTGGTTGGTATTACTGCCTCAGCAGCAGAACTAAACATTCTTGACGGTGCAACACTAAGTACCGCAGAACTAAATACTTTGGATGGCATAACTGCATCTGCAAGCGAACTAAACATTCTTGATGGAGCAACTCTATCAACAATAGAACTTAACTATGTAGATGGCGTAACATCTTCAATTCAGGCACAAATTGATACTAAGGCTCCAACAGCAACTCCAACATTTACTGGCAAAGTAACAGCATCAGATACAACTGAATCTACCAGCACTACAACTGGATCTCTAGTTGTTTCTGGTGGTGCTGGTATTGCCAAAGACATGTATGTTGGTGGAGACCTTATTATTACTGGTGACTTTACAGTTAATGGAACTACTACAACTGTTAACGCAACAGATCTTAGCATCACAGACCCACTAATCTATATTGGTGAAGGAAATTCGGCAAATGCTTCAGACCTAGGTCTGGTTGCATCGTTTGACGATGGAACATATCAACACACAGGTCTTGTTCGTGACGCTTCAGCAGGAAAGTGGAAACTCTTTAAAGGAGTGACCGACGAACCAACTACAACAGTTAACTTTACACAGGGTTCTCTAGATACCTTAGCAATTGGAGCACTAGAAACAGTAGATATTACAGCAACAGGAGATGTTGATTTTACAGGAGCAACCGTAACTGGTATTGACGCACTACCATCTCAAACTGGTAACAATGGAAAGTACTTAACTACAGATGGATCAACTGCTTCTTGGGCAACTATTAACGCTACGCCTGCATTTGACGACCTGACAGACGTTACCCTAACTTCGTCTACAACTAATGACGTTGTATACTACAATGGAACTGCATGGGTCAACAAGTATGTTGCATCAATCCCAACGCTTACTAATGCTCAGACAGGAACCACCTATACTCTAGTTCTTGGAGATGCTGGTAAAATTATTGAGGTAGACAATGCTTCCTCTATCACTGTAACCATTCCTACAAATGCTTCCGTAGCATATCCAGTAGGAACTCAAATTACAATTCTTCAAACTGGTGCTGGTCAGATTACTGTATCTGGTCCATCAGGCGGTACTTTGAATGCTACCCCTGGAACTAAACTACGTGCCCAATGGTCTTCAGCCACCCTTCTAAAACGTGCTACTGACACATGGGTGCTGATCGGAGACCTTACAGCATAATGCCAGTAAATTTCTTTAGTCAAGTAGCATCATCAGTTAGAAAAAAGTTTGTAGATAACTTTGGTAACAGGTCTACAACTTCTGGTTCACTTGGCATAGCAACCGACGGCTCTAAATGGGACGCAACTAGCGGAACAATTGCAGTCACTGCTTCTAATGTAGGTGGACAGCCAAACGTTGCACAGGCAACGTCTATCCCAAATAGTGGCGGTTCTGGAAACACCTATCCAATGGCAACAGTCGTAATGCCTACTCAAAATAACACAATCAAGATGTCTAAGGTTGAAGAGGGTGCTGCTGCAGCAATCTGGGTGCAAAGTTCTGCTGACTGGTGGATGGTAGGCATTGATGCAGAATATAACACTATTCCAGGAAACACTGGGTATGCCTATTCTCAAAATGCTTATACAACAGAGCAGGGTCAGAATTCATCAAATCAATTTTCTTTTACAAACTATGCAGGACCAGCAGCATCAAACTGGTATACTACAGGCTCTAGCCAAGTTCAGTTTTCTTTTACAAATGCATATAACGCTACCTATTCTGCCAAAACGACATATTCTGGTCCATTTTTTACCTTTGGTCCACCACAATATAAGTCTGCCACATCCTACAACGTTACATATGGTGGAGGAAATACATCATATGCATGGACATGGACTACCAACTACTACGTAGCAACAAACTATTACTATTATCCAGATACTACTAGTTATGCCTGGAACTCTGTGAACTATTTCTACTTTACTGGTGGGGGAACATACTTTACTTTTAGTTTTACAAATGCTACAACTTATGCATATTCTCAGATTTTGAGAATTAGACAATCTGTTAGCGGACAAGTTAGCACAATCACGTCGTCAATTGTGTCAGCAGCAACTACTGCCAAATCGCTACTGGTATCTCTGACTGGCAATCAGATTACAGCAAAGGCTTATTCTGACGACAATTTTGTTACTCAGTTAGGCTCAGATCTAGTATATACGGCTACTGGTGCCACTGTAAACACTAGATTTGGAATTGCAGTATCCCCAACTGCATACACTACCGCCCCAGCAAATGGTATAATTGGTTCATCGGTAGAAATTACTAGAAACTAGTAGATGGGTATAAAATGAAAATAATTAGATTTTTTTCTAAAAAAGAATATTTTAATTTGGGGCAGCCAACACCAATTAAAAAACTATTGCCATTATGGTATAGAGAATCAGAAACAACTTTTGTTAATCAAGAAAACGAAGAAGTTTCTGGACTTAAAAGATGCGTTCCGTTTATGGAGGCAATGCTGAGTGGCTATGCACTGCTAACCCCAGTAGATATTTTTGTATCTAAAAACGAGGACGGCTCTTTGAATATTCGTTGGAATTCTCCAGAAATTTTTCAAGACTTTATTTCAGAAAGACCAAAAGCACTCGGTGAAAAGATGCCAAGACCAGCAGGTCACATGCCAAATCACTTGGCATTTAGGGGATTTTGGGGAATTAAAACTCCAAAGAACTGGAGCCTTCTTGTAGTACATCCATTAAATAGGCATGACTTGCCATTTACAATCACATCTGGTATTATGGATAGCGATAAGTATTCTACTTCTGGAAATATACCATTTTTTATTAAGGAAGATTTTGTTGGAGTAATTCCAGCAGGAACTCCATTTGCTCAACTAATTCCAATCAAGAGAGCAAAATGGTCATCAATTAAAAATGATCAAGGAATCCAATACCTTGAAAACCTCCAGGGTACTTTTGTTAGGCTTCCTGGTAAAAGTTATAAGAAATACTTTTGGCAACGAAAGGAATACAACTAATGCCATTTAAATCAAAAAGCAGAATGCTTTATGGGGATCTGGTTAATGAGTTTAAGCCTACGATCAAGTCGTTAATATTTAACATTCTTTACGCAAAGTTTGTAGAACTTAGAAGGGCAAAGGATTCATTTGTCCCAGAAGACGCTAAGTTTAGACTACCAGTAGAATCTGGACCATACACTGAACTAGAGTATCTAGCAGTGGTCAAGGGTAACAAGGTAGTAGAGATGATTAGAGTAAATTCTGAAACATCAAAATTGCTGCAGAGTAGAGGGGTTAAGTTTGTTCCTTTTACACCAACTGAAATAAAGGTTAAAAAGGGAATGAAGTTTATTGATGGACAGTTTGTTGGAGAAGATACAAATGAAAAAGATTAAATTTCAGTCTGTAGATGTTGCTATTGAGTTTCCACATCCAAGACCAGCATCAAAATTTGTGCCAGAATGGTTCAGAAAATTACCAGGTGTAAATAGCGGAATTGAGACAATTAAGAAATGTGTTCCATTCTTAGATACTATGACATCTGGATATATCATAGTGCTAGCGTCTGACGTATACTTTGATGAAAATGGATTTCAACAAATTTCAAAAACAGAGCAAATTACAACTCACCTAAAAACTCAAATTGAAACATTTGATGTTCCTAAAGAGTACGATCCCCAACCGTATAAATGGATTAACTTTTTTGTAACCAAGACACCAAGAGGATACAGCACACTGTTTACGCATCCACTCAACAGGATAGATCTACCATTTTATTCATTGTCTGGCATAGTCGAAACAGACAAGTTTCCAATTGCAGTAAATTTTCCATTCTTTGTTAAAAAGGACTTCGTCGGTATGATTCCAGCAGGAACGCCAATTATTCAGGCACTTCCATTTAAAAGGGAAAACTGGAAGTCTGAGGTAGAAGATAAAAAACCATACAAACAGCCATGGTTTGCCTCTATTATGCACAATCCACCATTTGGTTTTTATAAGAAAAACTTTTGGGAACGAAAGTCATATAAGTAAGTACTAATTATGATAAAATGGACTAGGAGATTTTATGCCCAGTCCATCTAACATTTATGCTGAAAAAGCCTATAGCGAACATCCAATTGCCATGTGGGCACTTGATGATAAACTAGACTACGTATCGTACCTACAAGATTCAGATAGAGACCTAACAAATGGTTGGACAGTTCCAGAAGATGTAGACGTTAGTGATGATGTTCAAATATCAGAAACCTTTATAAATTTGGGTCAATACCTGCCTGGAGGGCTGTACGAAATTATTTCCACTAAATGGTCTGGCTCAGATTTTGTTGGCAAGGCTAGACTGACAAGCCCAGTAGTGTTTAATTTTGAAGATATGGACCCAGCCCTAGCAACATTTTCTATTGGCACCTACTTCTATTCAGATACAGAGTATATAAATGCAATCACCATTGGTTTCACATATACTGAAGAGATTACGCAACAACTTGTTCGGGTATCTAAAAAGTTTGATACAACAGTTTATAAAAACTGGACTTATATAGCAGAAACCTTCGACATTCCAAACTTTACTAGTGACGTAAATCTATTTATTGACATTGAGTACTACGATAGTGAAGATCCAAATACAGAGTATACGTTCTACATCAATGGTCTTAGTCTTGGTCAGTGGTCAGAAGAATTCCAGTCAGAGTCATTGGGTCTTATATACAAAGAAGATCAGACTGGTGAAATTATAGACTTTCCGTCAAATATTGCAGTAGACGGTGCAGAAAAGGCTGTGGTAGCCAAGGCTTACGGTCTACAAGAGTTAGACGGATACTACCTAGCATCAGTAAATAAACTATTTGCAAAAAATGCTGGAATGCCATTGGTGTTTGGAGCAAGCAACGTTACACGTTTAGTATACAACGATGCATTGCCATCACTAATAGTTCCTGGCAAGGGATTTTTAAATGCTACTGGAAAACACTCAGTATATACTTTTGAGGCTTGGATGCGAGTAGACTCTATCTCTACGGAAATGCACAAAGTTTTTGGACCAGTATCATCTGAAGACGGAGTTTATGTCGATCACGAACGCTTCTATCTAAAGATTTCTGATAATGTCAAGGCAGGAATCATCTCTGAGTGGGGTAAGCCAATGCTTGTTCACCTTAAGTATACTCCAGGAAGGGTGTCTCTAGTTGTTAACGCAGAAGAGATTATCAGTATTGAAATAGATGCAAATAGCATATACTTGCCAGAGCAATATAGTGCTTCAGGTAAGGATCAAGACTGGCTAGGATTCTATTCTGCAGATGACGTATCTGTTGATGTAGATTGCGTTGCAATATACCCATATGACATCGATAAGACTATTGCAAAAAGACGATGGGTATATGGTCAAAATGTCGAATATCCAGAAAACCTAAATTCCTCATATGACGGCAAGGCAGTTGTAATTGACTATCCTAGTTCAAATTATGCAGGAAACTTTGTTTTTCCTAAAAACAGTGCTTGGTCAGCAGGTATTTCAGACAACATTAGTTTTACCAAAAACTCTATATCAGCACCACAACACCCACTACCAGACATTGTTTTGCAGTCTGGAGATGAAGCAACCTGGCTAAATGATCAGATCTTAAATAACTATGAGGCTGAAACATACATTAAAATGAAGCCAAATGGAAACTGGGATGATGTTAGCGGATATCTATACTTAGAAGATATTTCCTTTATTTCAAACAACCTTAAGAGTATTTACGGTATTTTTAAGACGGTATCGTACTCAGAGTATGATGAATTATTGATTAAGATTAGAGATAAGAGTTCTGGCAAGTTCTTTAGTATTGTTGCAAATGGACAGGATATTCTCTATAAGTTTTATAATGGAACCACCAGTGAAACAATAAAAACTGTTCCAATTAATATTGTTGGAGAAATGTTTATTGCTGGATTTGACCTAGACATAGTCTCTTCATACTACGGAGGAGAACTTATTCAGTTCTTTGCAAATAGAAATAACCTTGAAATCTTTATTGCTGGAGACACCACATTTGAAAACACATATCTAGGAAACATCTATAACTTTTCGCTTGCCACAACCAGAAATTCAAAAGTGGTAGCCTACATGTTTGCTGAAGATGGAATAGCCATGGACAAGGATTCCTTTCAAAACGTAATCTATGATGCAGGATATACTTATTTTGGAAACGACCCAGAGTACTGGTCAGAGGTACTTGACGGTGGAGATCCATATGCATTGCTATCAGACAGGTTCTATGCACACGTAGCAACTTATAGGATGACACCATCCGTATTCCTAGGAAACTTTGTGCTGGATGTTTCTACACATTCAACTTGGGAAGACTATGTTCCACTTTCGCACTTTGCCAAGTATGTCAAAGACGCAGAGTCTGGAAGTTATTACGACCTTGACTTTATACAGTTTAACATTGGATATCCATCACCAGGAAAGTTCTTGGAGCAAAAAACAGAAACTGATAGTTGGACGTACGGTGAACTTCAGGCTGAATATTTAAGTCCAGTTCAATATACCTATGCCGAACTAGATAACGAACTTTTTAGTGGATATGCATCATATGCAGATTTGAAAAATAGAACTAAAACTCAATATGTATACGACACAACCGAGTATTCTGTAAAAACATATATTACTTTTCAGTATGTCAGTGGTGGAGCAAACACCCCGATAGAGAATTATACCAACACCGAAAGCGTAAGCAATAACAATCTAATTAAGGCTGGTGATGAATGGGTAAACACCAAGTATGAGGTAATTGACAACACAGTAATCTACCCACCCAAATCGATTAAATTCTCTGACCTAGCAATAGTGGTTCACGTAGACATGATTGCAAACGGTGTTCAGACCAAGCCAGTTTCTGTATATAGCATTGAACTGGCTTCTCAGGCTCTAGACGTTAAAACCCCAACACCGATTGGAACTAAGTTCGGCATCCCTCTTTATCCTTATACAAAGAGCGGAATCTACTTTAATTATAAAAAGACTAATCCGTTTAAAATCTATAAGAGAAGTACACCATATCTATTCCTGAGCAGAAACTCTGGAATTGAGTTGGTTGGAGATTATGAGCCATTGACAAATAGGGGTTTGACACTTCCCCTAAACTCACAGGTATCATCAAAATTTGATGTCGCAGCAATTCAAATACTTCTAAAATACAATAAGGACTTCTTCCCATATTCGTCAACTCCAATTTTTGAGATACAGTCTAAAGACGCTTATATAAAGTTCTATCTTGTTGCTACTCACCCAACTGGGCAGAGAGCAAAGATCTACGCAATTAATGCAAATACAGGTGCCGAAGAAAATGGTGTGGCATTTTATATTAATGGAAAACTTGTAAAGAGTCCAACCATCTCTATTAAAGAATGGTCAATGCTGGGAATATCTTTCGCAGCCAAATTAAACTTAAACAACTATGCTGGTGCCTTTAGGCTAAATGGTCCAATTATGGTAAATCACTTATCATACTATCAGTCCACAGGACTTCAGGAAAAGATCTACACAACCTTTAGGATTTGGGATAGGGTCAAGGAAACGTTAACCAATGAAACACTATTTTGGAATTTTTGGAAGGGCAGTGGTACAAGCCCAGAAACATATACTTGGAACAATGTCCTTATTATTGGTCAGTCAAATTCACTAGGAATTAGTTTGCCAGAGATTTTCAAGTCATACGTAGGAACTAACAAGATTATCTTTGATGATGCCAGCGGTGTATCGTTGTCAAACTATAGATTTAGAACATATAAGAGAGTTACGCCTGTCACGTTTACTAAGAAACCATCATAGTATGGTATACTAGTGGTTATGAATAACGAAAATCCACGCTTTCCTGGTCAAATTGGTGACTCTAAAGTAACAGTTTTGCAAAAAGATTACCCTTGGGGTATCTATGTATGGATTAAAGCGAACGGAAAGCCATTTACAGATGGTCACGGTAGCGTTCTAAATATTCCATCACACAAGGGAGATGCCCTTCAAATTGAAAAATTAAAAAAAGAAGCGACCTATCTTGGGCAGGGAGACGGTCATGCTGAATTTTATCCAGGTATGGAAAGAATCTCTGAGGAAGAATACTCAGAGCAGGTAGATCGCATGAAGCAAGGTCTAATTCCAAACCTCAATGACCTTGGTGCCGTGCAGGCTGCTAAGGATACAATTGCTTTGTATGGAGATGAACAGTAATGGAAGAGTATTACATCAGGGATATCAACCTAGACGAACTTGAGCAGCAAACCGATAAGTTTAAGGCTCAGGACCCATTCAATAAATCATGGGAAGAACTCAAGTCGTATTCTGGCATTGAGAAAAACTTTAAGCGTAGAACAGACAGGCTTGAAAAGGCTAATAATGATCCTCTTGTAGAGACAACGCTACAATACAACAATGTAGACGTTAACAACCCTGGATACCAAGATAGTGCTCTAGCAATCAACAGCGGTATCAATGGAGCATACTCTAAAGAGATCAATCCTGGCAAGGTTTACCGTAATGGATACGGTCTATTTGACGTAATTACTCCACCATGGAATCTATATGAATTGGCTAACTACTATGACACATCATTTGCCAACCACGCTGCTATTGACGCAAAAGTAGAGAACATTGTAGGTCTTGGATACGAACTTCAGGCTACCCAGAGAGTCCTCATGGCTCTTGAGGCATCTGATAACGCAAGTGCTGTAGATAAGGCTCGTAAGCGTGTTGAGAGAGCAAAGGTAGAAGTCAAGGAATGGTTTGAGTCACTAAACAATGAAGAGTCAATGACATCTACATTTATGAAGGTTTGGACAGACTACGAATCTACTGGAAATGGATACCTTGAAATTGGTAGAACCGTAACTGGCGAGATTGGCTATGTTGGACACATTCCTGCAACAACTATGAGAGTTCGCAGAATGCGTGACGGATATATTCAGATTATTGGAAACAAGGTTGTTTACTTCCGTAACTTCGGTGCAAAGAATGTAAACCCAATTACCAACGATCCTCGCCCAAATGAGATTATTCACATCAAGCAATACTCTCCACTAAACTCGTTCTATGGTGTTCCAGATATTCTATCTGCTGTAGGTGCTCTACAGGGTGACGCTTTGGCTTCACAGTACAACATTGACTACTTTACTAACAAGGGCGTTCCTCGTTACATTGTTACCCTCAAGGGTGCAAAGTTGTCAGAAGAGGCAGAGGATAAGATGTTCCGATTCCTACAGACAAGCCTAAAGGGTCAAAACCACAGAACCCTTTACATTCCACTACCAGGAGACTCTGACACCAACAAGGTTGAGTTTAAGATGGAGGCTGTTGAGAGCGGTACACAAGAGGCATCGTTCAACGAATACCGAATTCGCAACCGTGACGACATTCTGGTTGCTCACCAAGTTCCACTATCTAAGATTGGTGGTGGCGACTCTGCTGCTATTGCTGCTGCACTAGCACAGGACCGTACCTTCAAGGAGCAGGTAGCAAGACCAGCCCAACGTAATCTTGAAAAAGTTATCAATAAGATCATTAGCGAAAAGACCGACATGGTCGAACTTAAGTTTAATGAACTAACCCTTACTGACGAAATTGCTCAGTCACAGATTATTGAGCGTTATGTTAGAAACCAAGTTATGACTAGAAATGAAGCACGTGAGACGCTTGGGCTTCCACAGATGGAAGAGGCAGACGACTTTCTTGAACTGAACGCTCGTCAGGCAGCAGATGCCACCGCAAACACCCAACAGACTCGTACTAGAGATGCAGAAAGAAGTTCAAACTCTTCGGACAATACCGCAACAGTTGCAGGTAGAAATCCAAAGGGTGAAGGACGTTCTGTTCAATAATGTGTTATAATTTAGTAATAAAGTTTAAAAAAGGCTCTATAATTAAGATACTATGACTATTTCTAAAGTGCACTGGGATACCGAAGGCGACAACGTTCGTCTATCGATGCCGTTCAGTAAAGTAGATAAGGAACGAAGAATCGTTTCTGGCTTTGCCACCCTTGATAACGTTGACCGTCAAAAGGACATCGTTACTGCAGAAGCATCTATGAAGGCTTTTGAGAAGTTTCGTGGCAACATCCGTGAGATGCACCAACCAATTGCTGTTGGCAAGATGGTAGCGTTCAAAGAGGACAAGTACTTTGACCCAGAGTCAAAGAAGTTTTATTCTGGAGTATATGTTTCTGCATATGTTTCAAAGGGTGCTCAAGACACTTGGGAAAAGGTTCTAGATGGCACCCTATCTGGTTTTTCCATCGGCGGTAGAATGAACAAGTACGAAGATGCCTATGACGAAAAGATGGATAGCCCTATTCGTATTATTAAAGAGTATGACCTGATGGAACTCTCCCTAGTCGATACCCCAGCAAACCAATTTGCAAATATTCTATCTGTTCAAAAAGTAAATGGTCTAGATGTAGTTAAGGGCGATGCAGTTGACGTAGAAATTGAAAACGTATTCTGGGATCCAGAATCTGGCGTTGTAAAGATTTCTGAAAATGAAGTAGAGGTAAGCCCAACCACAGGCACACCAATGCAAAATATAGGTTTTGTTGAGAAGTCAGATAATGACAAACTTGACATGGTAAAGTTCTTAGTTGATAGTGCTAAAGGCATTAATACTAAGATGATTAAGGAGGCAAGTCCTATGACTGAAGACAACACAAATGCAGAGGTAGTTGAAGAAACTACCGTTGTTGAAGCAGCACAGGTCGCTCCAGAGGCAGATGCCACAGTAGAAGAGGCTCCAAACGTTGAAGACTCAGTTACTGATGAATCAGTAGAGAAGTCAGCAGATGCTGACGAAGATGACGTTCCTGGTACAGAGGTCACAGAAGAGTCAGACGATATGTCTGGCGAAGAAGACGACAAGGAAGAACTAGGCAAGACTGAAACTACTGAAGAGGTATCAAAAGCAGATGCTGTTGCTGAATCAGTAGCAGAGATCAAAGACACTCTAACATCAGCCTTTAGCGATCTAGCATCGACAATCAAGTCACTACAGACTCAGGTCGATGAACTAAACAAATCTCTAAACTCGGTAAAAAATGAGGTAACCGAGTCGAAGCAGATTTTTAATGAGTTTGGAAAGAGGGTAGACGCTGTTGAGGCTGACACTGCTTTCCGTAAGTCTGGCGATCTAGGCGAGA
>JACCDO010792541.1_pt1 | contig 11542 bp, 10 predicted proteins | sample 7446101 | NCBI WGS metagenome assembly JACCDO01 (sample SAMN15323440, study PRJNA562643) | freshwater metagenome | isolation source: river surface water | place: USA:Blue River Watershed | collected 2017-08-16
ACCCGGGAAGGGCGAAAGACCTCGCAACACCACAAAGACATCCGCCAGCCCGCCGTTGGTCCCCACCATAAACAAGCGGGTTTTTGGTTTCCGGCCCGGATGCAACGCCCCGCACGCCGGGTCCATCGGAATCTCCTTCTCCGGCGGCGGCGATCCGCGAAGGAGCACGGTCCCCACGATGCCGTCCGGAATGAGCGCCGCAGATGAAGTCACGCCGCTCACCAGCAGGTCCGCCGGCCTTGTCCGCGCCGGCGGCGGAGAATCCGGCAACGGAGTGACCGCGTCCGCAGCGTTGGCCTTAGGTGCGTTGGCTCGCGTCGGCTCGGCGGACACAATGGCCGTTCCAACATTCGTTGCCGCATTCGTTCGAGTCGAACCCTCGGAAGCTCCGCCCATGCTGCCCACCCACTTGAGCGGCTGGCCGGCCGGCCCGGAGTCACGCGACGGGACAGGCAGATAGTCGCGGCCCGGCGGCTCCTCGATGGCCCGGAAACGCCCGGAGAGCTTTGTGGCCAGCAAGATGACCCCCACCACGGTGACAAGCACGGGCAATAAAACCACCAACCGGAGCTGATTGGCGGCACGCAGCGGGCGGGGATCTGATGGCTTGTGCATGGCTGGACGACTCATCCAACACCGCCGCTCCGGCCAAGTTGCGCGGCTACAGCAGCCCTGCCGCCCGCACGGCGGCTATGGTCGCCTTCGGCGACTCATGATGCACCACGCGCCAGCCGCGCGCGGCGCCGGCGTCCACGTTTTCCTTGCGATCGTCGAGGTAGAGCAGTTCCGCGCCGCGTCGCCGGGTGCGCCGCTCGACTTCCTCGTAGATGCGCGGATCCGGTTTCATCGCGCCCGCCTCGTGCGAATAGATGTAGTCCGTGAAGTGCGCGAAGAAGGGGTAGTTCGCCCGGATGTGGCGCACGGCCAGGCCGTTGGTGTTTGAGAAGATATACGTCGGCACGCCACGCGCCCGGAGTTGTGCGTGCAGGTCGATCATCGGGTCAATCGCCGCGAAGATGTCTCCGAAGATGTCCGCGAACTCGTCGAACGCACCGGTGTAGCCCGTCAGCGCCGCCACCTCGCGGTAAAACTCGTCGTTGGTCATCTGCCCGCTCTCGAAGCGGAACAGCAGCGGCGACTGGTCCAGCAGGATGCGGATGTGCCCCGCATCACGCCCGCTGTGGGCCGCCAGCCGGCCCGCCACGATGCCGTAATCGAAATCCAGCAACACCTTGCCGAGGTCGAAAACCACTGCCTGAGGTCCGTTCATGCGGCGCGGAATGTGCGCGGCGATGGCTTCTGGGGCAAGCGCTTCCCGCGGCGGGCGATTTCGACGCTTGCCCGGCTTCCGGCGTTTTCCTAGCGTCTTGCGAATTCTATGAGCCTCCAACACCGCCTTCTGCTTTCCGTCATGATGTTCCTCCAGTTCTTCATCTGGGGGTCGTGGTATGTGACGGGCCCGAACTACCTCTCCACCATCGGCTTCAAGGCGGAGGACTTCGGCACCATGTATTCGGTCGGGCCCATCGCGGGCATGATCGCGCCGTTCTTCGTGGGCATGATCGCCGACCGGTTCTTCCCGGCGCAGGTGGTGATGGGCGTGATGCACCTGCTGGGCGCCGGCTTCATGTATTACGCCACGACGCTGATGGGCGGAGCGAACCCCTCGCCCAGCGCGATCAACACGATGTTCTTCGCGCACATGATGACCTATTACCCCACGCTGGCGCTCACCAACACCATCGCCATGAAGTGCATGACCAACCCGGAGAAGGAATTCCCCGGCATCCGCGTGCTCGGCACCATCGGGTGGATTGCGGCGGGCCTCACCCTCACGCAGCTCAAGGCGGACACTTCCGTTAGCATGTTCCATCTGTCCATCGGCGCGGGTGCGCTGCTGGGGCTCCTGAGCTTCGCGCTGCCGCACACGCCGCCGACGGCCAGCGGCCCCATCAGCATCGGCCAGATCCTCGGGCTGGATGCCTTCAAGCTGCTGCTCACCAACCGCAGCTACCTCATCTTCATGATTTCCTCCACGCTCATCTGCATCCCGCTGGCGTTCTACTACCAGATCACCAGCCGCATTGTGGAAATGGGCGGCCTGCCCATCGGCCAGACCATGAGCTACGGCCAGATGTCGGAAATCTTCTTCATGCTGGTGATGCCGTTCTTCTTCGCGCGCCTTGGCGTGAAATGGATGCTCGCCGTCGGCATGCTCGCGTGGGTCACGCGTTACGGCCTCTTCGCACTCGGGGCCCCGGATGAGGTCGCGTGGATGATCACCGGCGGCATCCTGCTCCACGGCATCTGCTACGACTTCTTCTTCGTGACCGGCCAGATTTACACCGATCAGGTCGCGCCCAAGGAAATCCGCGCACAAGCGCAGGGCATGTTGGTGCTGTTCACGCTCGGCCTGGGCATGTTCGTCGGCGCTCAGGTCGCGGGCAAAATCGAGGCCCAGCACACCACCGCCGCCTCGAAAGCGCAGGCGGCCATCGTGACCGCGAAAGCGGCCGAAGCCGCGAAGCTCTCCGAGGCCCTCGCCAAAGCCGACGCCGCCGGCAAGCCCGCACTGGAGGCCCAACTCAAGCAGGTGAACGAGGAAAAAGCCGCCGCCCGCAAAGCCGAGCTGAAGGCCATCGAATGGAAGCAACTGTGGGGCAAGCCCGCACTGTTCGCGGGTGTCATCCTGCTCATCTTCCTCGCGCTCTTCCGCAACCCCGCTGCGGCCGCCGCCCCCGAACCGGCGAAGAGTTGATATCGCCCCGGCCCAGCCAACATAGCTTGCTGGGCAAGCCTTCGCGGCGGTTGACAGGCAAACCCGGACTATCTGGTGGGCTGGAGTCTGGCGAGAATGGCCTCCGGATCGTAGACACACCCGCCCCAAGTGCCGCCGCTGGCGGCTTGCAGGGCGGCCCAGAGTTTCGTGTCCGCAGGAAGTTTCTCGTGCGGGGCCAAGTCGGCGCGGCTCGGACGTTGCGCCAGGACCGTAGCGCCTTCCTCGGGCGTGCAGGTGCGGTCAACATCGCCGATGAAGTCCACGGTGCCGGTGTTGGTGTTGCGGTCAATGACGAGCCGGAGGCGGTCGCCATCGCGGAGCTTGCCGAGCGGCCCGCCCGCCAGCGCCTCAGGGCCGATGTGCCCGACGCACGCGCCCGTGCTCACGCCGCTGAAACGCGCGTCGGTGAGCAGCGCGACGTGTTTGCCAAAGGGGAGATGTTTCAACGCGCTGGTGAGCTGGTAGGTCTCTTCCATGCCGGTGCCCATGGGGCCGCAACCGGCGAGCACTAGGATGTCGCCGGCGGCGATGCGCTTTTCCTTGATGGCCGCGATGGCCGCGCGCTCGCTGGTGAAAACCTTCGCCGGGCCTTCCTTGCGATACACGCCGTCCGCGTCCACGACGCTCGGGTCAATGGCGGTGCTTTTGATGACCGCGCCTTCGGGGGCGACATTGCCGCGCGGGAAGGTGACGGTGCTGGTGAGCCCGCGGGCCTTGGCGCGCTCGGGGGAGAAGATGACTTCGTCGGGGTCCACGCCGTCCTGCGCGCGGAGGAGTTCGCGGAATTTCGTGCGGCGCTCGCTGGCTTCCCACCAGTTGAGCACTTCGTCGAGCGTCGCGCCGCTGGCGGTGAGCACACGGGTGTCGAGCAAGTTGAGCCGGCGCAGGTGGAGCATGACTTCCGGCACGCCGCCGGCGAGGAAGACGCGCACGGTAGGATGGTGAACCGGGCCGTTGGGCAGCACGCTCACGAGGCGCGGGACAGCGCGGTTGACGGCAATCCAATCCTCGACGGTTGGGCGCTTCAGGCCCGCTGCGTGCGCGATGGCGGGGATGTGCAGGAGCAAGTTCGTCGAGCCGCCGAAGGCCGCGTGCACGACCATCGCATTGCGGATCGCGGCGTCAGTGAGAACGTCACGGGACTTGAGACCGCGCGACTGCAAGTCCACGAGCGCGCGCGCGGAGGCAATGGCCAGTTCCGTCCAGACCGGTTCGCCGGACGGAGCGAGCGCACTATGCGGCAGCGAGAGGCCGAGGGCTTCCCCGACGACTTGCGACGTGGCTGCCGTCCCGAGGAACTGGCAGCCGCCGCCGGGCGTGCCGCAGGCTTTGCAACCGAGTTCTGCCGCTTCCTCCAACGAGACCAGGCCGTGCGAGAAACGCGCGCCGAGTGTCTGCACGGCACCGGCGTCTTCACCCACCGTCGGCGGCAGCGTGACGCCGCCGGGCACGAGCACGACGGGCAGGTCGCGCGTGCCCGCGAGCGCCATCATCATGGCGGGCAGGCCCTTGTCGCAGGTGGCCACGCCGAGCACGCCGCTGCGCGTGGGCAACGAGCGGATGAGGCGGCGGAAGACGATGGCGGCGTCGTTGCGATACGGGAGGGAGTCGAACATGCCCGTCGTGCCCTGCGTGCGGCCGTCGCATGGGTCAGAGACACAGCCGGCGAAGGGAATGCATTCGAGCCGCTTGAATTCCTTCGCCGCGGCTTCCACGAGCAGGCCGATTTCCCAATGCCCCGTGTGATAGCCGAGCGCGATGGGCGAGCCATCCGGCGCGCGGCGACCGCCCTCGGTGCTGAGGATGAGGAACTGCCGGCGGCCCAGCTCAGCGGGGTTCCAACCCATGCCGGCGTTTTGCGTCCAGCCGAAGAGATTGCCGCTGGGCTGGTGCAGCAGCATGTCCGCGTCGAGTGGAAGTTTGCCGGTGGGGCCGGGGGCCTTGGTGCGGATTTGGTAGATGCGCCCGGCGCCAAGCAGTTCGTTGAGCGAAACCATGGGGAGAGTGAAGCAGCTAGAGCGCAGGGCGGACAGACCAAACACCGCGGCCCCGAAGGCCGGATGACCTCATCGCGCGCCGCGCACATGCTGATCCATCCAGCCAACCATCTTGTCCCACATCTCGGGCAGATAGACGTGGCCAAGGCCGGGATAGACGACGTTCTCGAAGTTCGCTTCCGCGCGATAGAGGCCGTAGGCGGGACGGAGCTTCGCCTCCAGCTTGCGGATGCCTTCGATGGGCGAGCCGTAGTCCTTGTCGCCGGTCATGTAGAGCATCGGGCGCGGCGCGGCGAGCGCCATCACCGCTTCGCTGTCGAAGTGGTTCAACATTCCCGGCACGAAGTAATAGATGCCGTGGTATTTCAGGCCCTCAATACGGATCAAATCCGTGTAACGGGTCATGCACGCGACGGCCACTCCCGCGCGCAACCGCTCGTCCAAAGCCGCCAGCCACCAGGTGCGCGTCGCGCCCATGCTGATGCCCGTGACGCCGATGCGCGCCGCGTCCACTTCCTTGCGCGACGCGAGATAATCCAGCGCCATCAAGTCATCGCGCAGAATCATCCCCCAAAGCGAGCGGCCGGCCCAGAGGTTGAATTTGGACGCCGTCATCTCCCCTGCCCCGCCCTTCTCCGCCAACCCGCCCGGTCCTTGTCCGTTACGCTCGCCGAAGCAATAGGCGTCCACGCCCAGCACCACGTAGCCGCGCTTCGCGAGCGTCGGCCCAGGCAGCACCGGCGTGGCGTTCGTGCGCAGCAACTCGTCCTTGCCGATGTCGTATTGGCCACCGTGCCAGTGGCAGTAGAGGATGGCCGGCGATTTGCCGGAAACGCCCTTGGGCAGGAACACATAGCCCGGCACGGTCGCGCCCGCGCCGTTGTCGAACGTGAACTTCTCAAAGACGTAATCACCCCGGTCCTCGCGCGCGACGGTCGTGACCTTCGGCACCTTCGGTCGCGGCGGCAGCTTGCCGAGCAACTGCCACAAGGTCGCGCGAACCTCGGCGCGTTGTTTCTCCCACGTCGCCTTTGTCTTCGGCACGGCGAACTCGGGCGCGACCGGCGCGGCGGCGAGCCAGGCTTCGGCGGCAGGGACATTGGTCTGGGCCATGAGCGAGCTGGCACCGAGGAACAGCGCGAACCCGGCGGCCAGCGCACCGGAGAGTGAGGCATTCGGCTTCATTGCGAAAGGATTCTGAACAATCAAAGCACGTTGCCGCTTGCCAGCGAAAGTTTTTCTCCGCGAGAGTCGTCTCAACACGTCCAAAACCAATGATGCGAATGACTCGTCACGCCCCCGCCCGCCGCCGTTTCCTCCGCAATTCCACCCTTGCCACGCTCGCCGCCGCGCTTGGCGGGCCGATTCCCTTCGCGCGCAATCTCGCGCCCGGCCTGTTCCCGGACGCGCTCGCGCAGACCGTCGCCGACCTGCTGCCCGACAAGCGTGGCCTCCGCATCCTCGGCGACCGGCCCATTGTGGCCGAGACGCCGCCCACTCTGCTGGACGACGACATCACGCCGATCGAACGCCACTTTGTCCGCAACAACGGCCACCCGCCCGAGCGCGCCGCCAAGCGCGACCTGACCGACTGGTCACTGACGATTGACGGCGAAGTGGAAAAGCCGCTGAAGCTCACGCTGGCCGAGTTGCAGAGCCAGTTTCCCAAAGTCACCCGTGCGCTGGTCATCGAGTGCGCCGGCAACGGCCGCGCCGCCTTCAACCCGCCTGCCTCGGGCAATCAGTGGACGCTCGGCGGCGTCGGCTGCTCGCTCTACACCGGCGTGCGTCTCGGCGACGTGTTACGCCGCGCGGGCGTGAAGAAATCGGCGGTTTACATCGGTTACGAGAGCGAGGACGCGCACCTGAGCCGCGCACCCGGCAAGCAGGCGATCTCGCGCGGCGTGCCCATCGCCAAGGCGCTCGACGAGCACACGCTGCTGGCGTGGGAGATGAACGGCCAGCCCTTGCCTGCCGTCCACGGCTGGCCGCTGCGGCTTGTCTGCCCGGGCTGGCCCGCCTCGACGTCCGGCAAGTGGCTCAAGCGCATCTGGGTCCGCGACCGCGAGCACGACGGCGAAAAGATGAAGGGGCATTCCTACCGGCTGCCGAAATTTCCCGTCGCCCCCGGCACCAAGGTCGAGGCCGAAGACATGGCCATCATCCATGAGATGCCGGTCAAATCCCTCATCACCCTCCCCGCCAGCGGCGCGGAAGTTCCGCATGGCCAGCCCGCTTTGCTCCGCGGCCAGGCATGGAGCGGCTGGGGTGACGTGAAGGCCATGCACCTGAGCTACGACTTCGGCGCGACCTGGCTGCCCGCGAAACTCAGCGCACCGAAGAACCGCTACGCCTGGCAGCGCTGGGAACTGGCCGTGAAGCTGCCGACCAAGGGCTACTACGAAATCTGGGCGCGCGCCACGGACGAGAAAGGTTTCCAACAGCCCATGCTCGTCCCCGGCTGGAACCCCGAAGGCTACTGCAACAACGCCATGCACCGCATCGCGCTCAAGGCCGTATGAAGCCGACAGTCTTGAATCGACGCCTCGACGCCGCCCCCGTGCCGGCGATTTGCAATCGCCGTCTGAAGGTCACATCAATTCTAGCCGACTCTGTGTTTTCCACGCGCAACGCGGCGGTTGCAAACCGCCGGCACGGATCAGCCACTTTGTCCGCCCCAAATCTTTGGGTCATCCTCTTCGGTCTGCTCCTTCTTCCTCTTTCAGCCGCCGAGCCGCAGAACATCAGCGCCATCGCCGCGCTCAAACCTGGCCCGGGTCGCGAGCAGGTCCAGATCAACTGCATCCCCTGCCACTCGACCGCCATCATCACCGCCACGCACGCCACGCGCGAGCGCTGGGACGAGTTGATCACCACGATGCAGCAGAAGCACGGCCTCTGGCCGATCGTGCCCACCATCCGCAAGCAGCTCCTCGACTACCTCGCCGCCACCCAGCCGCCTTCCGACCCCGGGCTCGAAGCCGGCAAGCAAACCCCGTGGGCGCAACCGCTGTATCGGCCGAATCCACTGTGGTAAGAGCCACCACCCGATTGGCTAGCGAGAATGAGATGCGATAAGTGCCAATCGAAGGAAGCAGCCGTTCATGTAACGCGGACCGACGACGTCCATATCACGGCTACCAACCTCTGCCCCGATTGCTTTCATAATTCCTGTCCTGTTGGCGTGGCGCTTGAGCTTTGGCTAGGAAGCATTCCGAGCAAGTTCTGCAATTCGGATGCCTTCTTTCGCACTGAACTGATCGGAAGTCGTTGGTTTCCTGAAGACTGCTACGATTTCGTTGTCGAAGCGCTAAGTCGTGCTCACAACCTGGCGGAGAACGCCAGCTCGGACCCGGAGTTCATGCACACGAGCGCGCGCCAACTTCTCAACGCGATTCGCACACTCGCCATCCAGCGCTGGGGCAAGGATGCAAAGGCTCAACTTGCGCAGTGGGGCGTCCTGCGCACCGAAGACATCGGTGAGATTGTTTACAACATGGTTGGAACTGGCTACTGGGCTGTCTCTGAAACTGACAAGCCCGAGGACTTCGCCAACGGCTACGACTTCGCTAAGGCGTTCCCGGAAGAATGAGCACCAACAATCAGTGAAAGCGCATCCCCTCTACCTTAACGGCGAGTTCGTCACCACGGCAGCGTCCCTTCCCGTCCGCAATCCCGCCACTGGCGAGACCATCGCGCAGATGTCCACCTGCAGGCGCGACCGCGTGGCGCAGGCGTTGGCGGATGCGCACGCGGCGTTTCAGTCGTGGCGCAATGTCGTCGGGCGGACGCGCGGAGATTTCCTGCTGAAGATTGCGGCCGAGGTCGAGCGGCGGAAGGACGAGTTCGCCCGCACCATCACCCTCGAAAACGGCAAGCCGCTCCCGCAGAGCGCGGGCGAGGTGGCGATGACGATTGACCACCTGCGCTGGTTCGCCGAGGAGGCGCGGCGCGGCTACGGGCGCATCATCCCGCCGCAGGCGGACGGCAAGCGTCACCTCGTCATCAAGACGCCCGTCGGTGTGGTCGCGGCCATCAGCCCGTGGAACTTTCCGCTCGTGCTCGCGGTGCGGAAGGTCGCCGCCGCGCTGGCCGCCGGCTGCACGGTCGTGCTCAAGCCCGCCAGCGCCACGCCGCTCTGCGCCGTGCTCTTCGCCGAGTGCATCCACGCGGCGGGGTTGCCCAAGGGCGTGTTCCAACTCGTCGCCGGTCCGGCGGGCGAAATCGCGGCGGAGTTCTTGGAAAACCCGCTGTGCCGGAAGATTACCTTCACCGGCTCGACCGAAGTCGGAAGGAAACTCATCGCCGGGGCCGCCGCACAGGTGAAGCCGCTCTCGCTCGAACTCGGCGGCCATTCGCCCGTGCTCGTGTTCGACGACGCCGACCTCGCGAAGGCAATCGAGGGCACGATGATTGCCAAGTATCGCAACACCGGGCAGTCGTGCATCGCGGCGAACCGCATCTACGTCCAGCGCGGCATTGCGGAGCAGTTCATCCCGGCGTTCGTCGAGCGCGTGAAGGCGCTCAAGGTCGGCAGCGGTCTGGAACCCGGCGTGGACATTGGCCCGCTCATCAACCCCGCCGCCGTGGACCTCGCGCTCCAGCACATCGCCGACGCGCAGGCCAAAGGCGCGCAGTTGCTCTGCGGCGGCAAACGCCACGGTGGACCCGGCAGCGCCTTCCTTGAACCGACCGTGCTGACCGGCGTGCCCGGCGCATCACTCGGCATGTGCGACGAGACGTTTGCGCCCGTCGCCTACGTGAATGTCTTCGACACCGAAGCCGAGGCCATCACCCGCGCGAACGACACGAGCTACGGCCTCGCCGCCTACGTCTTCACCCGCGACCTGAACCGAGCCTTCCGCCTGATGGAGTCGTTGGAAGCCGGCATGATCGGCGTGAACGACGGCGTGCCCACGACGAGCAATGCGCCCTTTGGCGGCGTGAAACAAAGCGGCTGGGGCCGCGAGCTGGGCACCGAGGGCCTCGATGCGTTCCTCGAAACCAAGCATGTCAGCCTGGTGGTGTAGCAATCCGTATCAGGTGTTTTCCTCAGGCCGCCCGGAGCGCGAACGGCACTCGTGCTGCTGAATTGCGGGCATGAGACTGCTTCGCGAGATGATGGATGAGTCACTGTCCGCGCTGGCATTTCTGGGTTACTTGACCGTCGTGGGAGCGGTGATTTTAGGCATCCTCAAGCTGGCCGGGGTCATCTGACGGCGGAGGAAAACGCCTTTCCCCACGCACGCCCCGCTGGCACGCTGATGGCGTGGAAAATTCGCCGCCGCTCATGCCGGGCACGCTGTATCTCGTCGCCACCCCCATCGGGAACCTCGAGGACATCACGCTGCGTGCGCTGCGCGTGCTGCGCGAGTGCGACGTGGTGGCGGCCGAGGATACGCGACGCACGGGGCAGTTGCTCAAACACTTCGAGATTTCCAAGCCGATGATCAGCTACTTCGCCTTCAACGAGGCGAAACGCTCCGAGGAAATCCTCGAACGGCTCCAGCGCGGCGAGAAGGTTGCGCTCGTGACCGACGCCGGCACGCCGGGCATCAGCGACCCCGGCGAACGCGTTGTGCGCGCGGCGGTGGCGGCGGGGCTGCGGGTCGAGTCCGTGCCCGGCCCGTGCGCGTTGGTCGCGGCGCTGACGGCGAGCGGGCTGCCGACGGATGAGTTCCACTTCATCGGCTTTCTTCCGCACAAGTCCGGCCAGCGGCGCAAGCAGCTTGAGGCGTTGAAGCCCTTTGCCGGCACGCTCGCGCTCTACGAATCGCCGTATCGCGTCGAGAAGCTGCTGGGCGAGCTGAGCGAAGTGTTTCCCACGCGCCGCGTGGTCCTCGCCCGCGAGCTGACGAAGAAGTTCGAGGAGTTCCTGCGCGGCACGCCCGCGGAGCTGCTCGCGCTCGTGGCGAAGCGCTCGCTGAAGGGAGAGTTCGTGGTGCTGGTGAGTGGGGAGGTGGTGGCGGATGCGGACCTGGAAAAGATTCCGAATAGCGAAAGTGTCCAGTAATCAGTATTCAGTATTCGTTTGCCGAGTGCAGCGTTGCTGTGCCAGCGCAGTTTGTCGCTCGCTGGACCAAAGACTGAACACTGATTACTGAAAACTTTCCTCATGGTCCGCTTCGCCACATTCCTTTTCGCCCTCTTGTGCCTCGCCGCCCGCGCCGCCGACTCGTCCGCCGGACATGACTTCTTCGAGAACAAAATCCGCCCGCTGCTCATCGAGCATTGCCTCAAGTGCCACGACGGCGCGGCGACGGACAAGCCCAAGGGCGGCCTCGCGCTCGACACGCGCGCGGGCTGGGAAAAGGGCGGCGAGCACGGCCCCGCCATCGTCCCCGGCCAGCCGGACAAGTCGCTTTTCATCCGTTCCATCCGTTACACGGACCCCGACCTGCAAATGCCGCCGAAGGGGAAGCAGCTCACGGCGCAGCAAGTCGCGCTCTTCGAGGAATGGGTCCGCCTCGGCGCACCCGATCCGCGGACGGGCAAGCCGTCCGGCCCGCCGCTGTCTGACCCAAACGTGGTGAAGAACCACTGGGCGTTTCAAACGGTCCGGGAGCCGAAGGTCCCTCAAATCGGCAATCGGCTATCGCCAAACGGCAATCCCCTCGACGCTTTCATCTTCGCCAAGCTCGCCGAGAAAGGCTGGTCCCTCTCCCCGCCCGCCGACCCGCGCACGCTCATCCGCCGGATGACCTTCGACCTCCACGGCCTCCCGCCCACGATGGCCGAGGTGGAGCCGTTCGAGCGCGAGTGCTCC
>JACCDO011891897.1_pt1 | contig 11541 bp, 12 predicted proteins | sample 7446101 | NCBI WGS metagenome assembly JACCDO01 (sample SAMN15323440, study PRJNA562643) | freshwater metagenome | isolation source: river surface water | place: USA:Blue River Watershed | collected 2017-08-16
ATTATATGATTTATAGCAATTATTTTTATATTTTATAAAAATGAATTCAGTAAATTATATTGGTTTTGCTAAACATTATTTTAAAGATATGAAACTTAGTATTGCAATTAATTTATTACAAGAAGCACTATCATTAAATCGATATTATAATATATATTATAATATTGATCAAACATATAGTTATGAAGGAGTTGATCCATTATATGGACCATTAAATTTTAATTTTTCATTAAATAATGATTTACATTATGAAACATTTTTAATTTTAGAGAAAATTGAACAAATTAATAAAATATTAGAAAAATTTAATATTAAAACTATACAATCTCAACCATCATATTATATAAATAACGAATCATTAAATAGTTCTTTAAAAGCATATTTTAATTTACCATTTGTTGAATTTATTGGATCAAAAGAATCAATAAAAATATTTGAAACCATTAAATCAGATATTAGATTTAATAATTATTATTTTGATGCATATCCAGAAATTAAAGATTCTCAAGAAGTAATAAGATTTTGTATTATGAGACCATATATAGATTTAATGGGAAATCAAATATTTGGATTTAATGATTCTGATTTTTGGGATACAATAATTGAAGTACTTAGTGAAATTAACATTACAAATTATGATTTATTACCATTAGATAAAACAAAAAAATGGTATATTATTGATAATAATTATATGATAATCGAAATAGAAAAAAGTAATTTTCATCCATTATATAAAACAATACCATTATCTACATTATTTGTTAGATATAATGATGATTATCTAGAGTTTTTAACTAAATAATATAATGATGATTATTTAGAGTTTTAACTAAATAATATAATTATATTATTTACAATAAAAATTACTTTATTATCTATTAATTATATTATGAATAATAGAATTAATGTATTAGATAATTTAAGAGGTATAGCATTTATTTTAATGATTATACAACATATACCTTATTTTTATGATGCAACAAATGGAACAAATTATTCTAGAAACAATACAATAAGTAATATCGGTATGATTGCAAGAACTATGTTTATTTTTATAGCAGGGATGAGTATTGCAATTGAATATAAAAAAAAATCTGATAATTTTTTTGAAAGACGTTTTAAACGATCAGTAGAAATTTTAATTCATGCTGCAATAGTTACATTTTTTACTTACACATTTTATAGAGAAAAATATGTACGATTTGGTATTTTGCATTTTATGGGATTGGCAACATTAATATGTTCTTTAGTAGCTGGTAATAAAAATCTAGCTCTTATATTTTATATTATTACATCATATATGTCAATACCAGATATAAATGAGTCTGCCAATATAGTATTAGGAGGACCAATTATTGTACCCATGATGGATTGGTTTCCACTATTAAAATGGATACCATTAATGTTATTAGGTTTAATGTTTTCCCAAAATTTCGACATAAAACAATTAAATAATCAGTTAATTAACGGAGAGTCATTTTTAACAGATATAGGAAAAAACAGTTTAATTTTGTATACATTACATTATGTATTATTTACTGTTTTATTTAATGCTTATTTAAAAAAACAATATTAATTATGTAATGATTTTTTCTTTTAATAATTTTAATGTATATAATAGTTTATATTTATATTTTTTATAAATATAATTATTTGATTTAATTAATCTATTATTAACTGCATTTTCAATTTCATATATTTTATTTTTTACTGTTGTATAAAATACTGTATGTGTTTTAAACATTTCCATTAAATTATTAGTATTATTTAACATATATAAAAATACAAAATAACAAAATATCATTCTATTATCTGCATTGTCAATTGTATCAATTTTCTTTAAATATTTTCCTAAATTTTTTTTAAATTCATTTTCTAATTCATTATTATTGAATTGTAAATCGATATTATTAACAATATTTACAAATAAATTATAATATTTTTTCCCTAAATCTGTTATAAATGTATGTTGTTCAAATTCCATATAATTATCGGATATTATTTCATATATAATATATTTAGCTTGTTTATTATGATTCAATAATGTTTTATTAATATTTAAATAATCTAAAATATAATAAATACTAATTACTTTAGAATCTAAATTTTTAGATTTTTTAATTATTGATAAAAATCTATTAATATTATTAAAAAATTTTGTTGTGTCCAATTATAAATATTATTAATAATTATTGGTATTTATTATTATTATTATTCAATTTTTATAGACATAAATAATTGAAATTTATTAATTATAAATATTATTAATAATATTTATAATTAATAAATGTTAGGTGGAATATTATTACTTAATAATAAAGTTAGAGTTATAGATAACTCTACAAAAAAAGAAGGATTAATGTTTAATTCTTTAATTGGTAATTTACAATATGTTGTTTTTTCTGATATAAAAAAAAATTTAGTAAAAAAAAATAAACATAATGATGATAATGACATAATTACTGATTTATATGTTGTTATTGAAGATACGAATGAATTATATTTAAATAAAATAAAAATCGGTAGAATTATCAAAATTATTGGTCCAATTACAGATATTAATGCAAGGCAAAATATTTTGCTATATAGTGATGTAAATGTACCTTTAAATTTAGATTTATATAATAATAAAATTGAATTAGGTGAAGTTTATAGTTTTGTAAACGATTTTGAAAATAAAGTTGATGAATCATTTAATTTTAATATTTATTCTATTGATCCTATTGGTTGTAAAGATATTGATGATGCAATTACATATGTAAATGAAAATAAATTTATTGTTCATATTGCTGATCCAAATATATTAAATAATATATTTGATTTAAATAAATATTATGAAAATTGTAGTTCGATATATTTAGATGTTGATATATGTACTGAAAGTTCTGGGACTTTATGTAAAACATATCATCTATTACCAAACTCAATTAGTACTAATTGTTTATCGTTAGTTGAAGGTAAAGCAAGATCTGTTATTAGTACTGAAATTGAATTTATTGATGGTTTACCTGTTATAACAAATATATCTAGACGTATAATTCGAACAACAAAAAATTTAAGTTATGATGAAGCAAATATAATGTTAAATGAAAATGGTGATATTAAAAATTTATTTGAATTATCAAAAAAATTAGAACCATTATATTTCAAGGATATGGAAATAAGTATGAATGATACAAGTTTTATAAAAAAAACAATTTTAACTGATACTCATGATATGGTTCAATTATATATGTTAGTTACTAACCATTTAATTGGTAAGTATTTGGCAACAAATAATAGTGTAAAAAATAAAATTATTTATAGAACCTGTACACAAAATAACTTTAATGCTATGTATTCTTATGAAAATATTGGTCATGCTGTATTACAAATGAATGATTATATTCATTTTACATCACCTATAAGAAGAGTTGTAGATTATATTAATCATCAATTGGTTTTAGAAACTTTATTAATAGATAATTTAAATAAATATAATACAGATATTCAAAAAATAAATAAATACACAAAATTTATTAAAAAAATCGGAAATATGAGTAGATATATTTCTGTAGCAAATAAAATAATTAATGGTAATATTTACTCATGTAAACTTATGTCTATTAAACAAGATGATAATAATTTATTATTTAAATGGTATATCAATGATTTTAATCTTAATATAGAATGTAGATATAAAAATGAATTTATAAAAGATATTGTAACTGAATTAAAGGTAAATGAAACATATAACATTAAATTATTCGCTTTAATAAGTGGTAAAATTCATAATGTTAAAATATATTTTGAAACTATAAATTAATAAAAATTGATGTTTTTTATTTATTGGACAATAATGATATTAATAATGATATTAATAATATGTATCCATCAAAATTAATTACTATATTAATAGTTTTATCCATTTTAATTAATACTAAAGCTTTTTTTCAAAACACATTAAAATTAAATAAATTTAAATTATATAATAATTTAATGAAAAATAATGATATTCCAAAATGTACTGACTGTGAATGGTTTAAAGGTGATAATTCAATTTATGGATTATGTAAAATGTTTACTGAAAATAACAAAAAACAATATGAATATGCAATACATGCTCGTAATAATGAATCGCAATGTGGTAAAGAAGGTTTACTTTACAAGGAAAAAAAAATAGATCAAATACAATTAAATAGTGAAGAAATTAAATCACTAAATGAATATATGAAAAGATATAGTAAACGTAACAAAATAAATAAAAATAAATATTAAATATATGGTTGTTAAAATAATTAATTTATAATAAATGAAAAGTTATTAACTATTTTAACTTAATTTTTTTAGATTTTAACTATGATATTTAATTAATAACGATCAAAATTATCTCTTCGAGATTTACGATCATTTTTACGTTTTATATCAAGAGCTTTTCTATCTTGTTTTGATGTTTTTTCAACTGGTTTTGTTACAACAACAGGAACTTGTTCTTCCTCAGATTCTTCAGATTCAACAGTAATTGTATTTAATGATTTTGAAACTATTTCAACTTCGACTTCGACTTCAACTTCTTCATCTTCATCTTCATCTTTAACAATATAATTTCCGAATTTATCCATTGGTGGTTCTTCTTCAGATTCATAGTCATCATCAGACTCAATATCTTCATTTACCGTTGTTAGTTGTTGAACATCTTGATGTACACCTATAGATAATGTTGGGATTGCACTATTATCAATTTTATTGACATTTGTTGATAATCCACATGATTTACTGGCACTTTCAAAGTTAATCTTAAAATGATAACATAGATCTTCAAGACTATCTGTATTATATGCTTCAATAACTTCACCAACGGTGTCACCACGAAGATAGGCGAAAACGACTGGACTTCCTTTAGACAATTGTCTAGTATAGAATCCTCTGGTGGAACAATGAACGAGTTTATTTGTTTTCATATCACGGACGATACACTGTTTAGAACTGATGATAGATTCAACTACACCAAAAAAACAAGATTCAGTGTCGAAATCTGTAATAACAGTTTCAGTATTAGTTTTACGGCGACGGGAACCTCCCTTACGCTTTTTTGCACTGGTTGGACCAAGCTTTACTTTAAAATTGGACGACATTATAATATAATCATCTAATATATAAATGAAATAGCTTGACAAATATATTTCAATTTTTTTTATATTAAATATATATATATGGATAGTCAAAAGTATACAATTTTAGTATTTTTAATTATATTTTTAGCAATACAATGGTTAAAAAATAGAAAAAATAATGTAGACAATGCCGAATATGGTAAATATTCTGATAATAATATCTATCAAAATATATCTCCTATGAAACATGATATATTTAAACAGGTTACTGTTGATATTGCATTCATATTTATTATTGGATTAGCATCACCAATGGAAATATGGAATCCTGAAAAACCAACTGACTCAATAGTTGGTAGAAGTATAATGTCTATATTTGGATATATAGTATATTATCAATTTATACAACCTTATTTAGTCAATTATTTACCTAATTTTTAAAATATTAATCATTAATTACTTAATAATTATTATTTTATAGTAAATTATACATTGGATTTGCTAAAAGAGATATAGTTGGATCTAATAATACACCACTATATAATGTTATATTACATAGTGATAATCCTTGTCTTTTAGGATACCATGGATCACATACGTATAATGGATTAGTATTAAAATCATTAGCAGTTACAGTTATATTACCAGTTAAAGTTTTAGTTAAAACTAAAACACCATTTATGTAAACTTTAATGGTTTTATCTAAATGAGTAATTGCAAGATGAAATGCATTATTTAAATTATTTGTTCTGTTATTTAGTATATCAATAGGTAATTGTATATTTTCATTACCTGATGAAGTTTTAAATGCATATAGTATACCATAATCATCTTTTATCCAAATACCTGGTATTCTGGTATCATTTGTGTTACCCCAATGAATAATATTTACCCATTGATTTTTTGATTCAGTTGTAACTGGTTTTTTTATCCAACATGAAAAAGTCATATTAACCAAACCATTTAACATTGGATTTGGTAAATTAGTTGTAAATTTTAATACTGGATTACCAGTATCACCGTCTTTACCAGCATTGCTTAGTGGTGATATTTTGCCTGTAACTAATTTAATAAAATTAGGATATAATAATTCTAAAAATTTTAATGGCGCAAATTTGTTAAAATAATTTTGATCTAAACAATTTTGTTCTCCATTACAACCATTTTCAGATAAATATATTCCACTTTTTGTTACTAATTTACCATTTATTACAACTGTTCCATCTGCAGCAAACATAGTTTTACTAATGGCAACATCATTTAATGGTGAAGTATTTATATTTAATGGTTTGTTAAAACTTTGCATCCATAGATAATCAGTAGTTCTGCCTAATCTTAAATTACTTTCATTTTGTTTTGACATGTCGCCAATATAAAAATAATTTGATGTTTCAGGACCAATATTATTTAAATTAAAACTTTTACCGACATAATTTTCTGAAACTTTTCCTTCAGAACCTTGAGGACCAATAGAACCTTGAGGACCAGCAATACCTTGAGGACCAGCTAAACCTTGAGGACCAATAGAACCTTGTGGACCTCTATCACCTTGTGGACCTTTATCACCTTTAATTCCTTGATCACCTTTAATTCCTTGATCACCTTTATCACCTCTTAATCCTCTTTCGCCTTGTAAACCTTGTGCACCTTGAGGACCAATTAAACCTTGAGGACCAATTAAACCTTGAGGACCTTGAAGAGTAGAATATATATTTGATTGAATTACATTATCAGTGTTATTAGTATCAGTATACATAAAATTTCCATTATTAATAAATAGACGTTTAACACCAAATAAACCATCTTTTCCTGCTAAACCTTGTGGACCTTGAGGTCCTTTATCACCTTGTGGTCCTTTATCACCTTGTGGTCCTTTATTACCTAATGGACCTTGAGGACCAACTGTTCCTTGAGGACCTTGAGGACCAGTAGAACCTTGAAGACCAGCAGAACCTTGAGGACCTTTATCGCCAATAAGTCCTTTGTCACCTTGAAGACCTTTAATACCTTGATCACCTTGAAGACCTTTAAGTCCTTGTAAACCTTGATCGCCTTGTAAACCTTTATTACCTAATGGACCTTGAGGACCAACTGTTCCTTGTGGACCTTGAGGACCCTTATCACCAATTAGTCCTTGAGGACCTTGTGGACCTTGGGGACCCATATTACCTAAAATACCTTTATCACCTTTATCACCTCGTAAACCTTGATCACCTTGAGGACCTTTATCACCTTGTGGACCTTTAATACCTTGAATACCTTGTAAACCTTGTAAACCTTGAAGTCCTTGAGGTCCTTGAAATCCTTGAGGTCCTTGAGGTCCTTGTGGACCTTTATCACCACTTCTTCCATCTAAACCAGGAATACCCATAGGTCCAGGTGGACCAGCTAAACCTTGAGGTCCTCTATATCCTCTAGGTCCTCTATATCCTCTAGGACCACGTTGACCTTCTGTAGGATTTGGTATATTATTTGTATTTGATTGATCGAAATTTTCAATATAAAAATACATGATTAAATTATAATATTTAATTAAGATAAAAAAATGGTTGAATTATAAATATTATAATTTAAATAATAATTTTATTAATTTAAGAATCAGTATCTGATGATACTCTAGAAACAATTTCTATATCATCAGAAATTAATCTAGATTGTACAAGTTCTTTTTCTTTTGCAACTTTTAAAGCCCGTTTTTCTTGTTTAGACAGTTTTTTATCAGATGCAGATTCTGTAGTTTTTGCTTCTATATTAGTATTATTTTTACAGTTACCACATGCACTACAAATACCATCCATAATTTCTGGGACACCGCAAACAGAACACATTTTATGTTTGTTAACAAACTCGCGTAACATATTATTAAGAGCTACGCTATCAACTGGTTTATTTAATGATAAACACAATCCTTGTTTAGTATTTTGTTCTGTAGCGGTTGATTTAAATTGCTTTTTAATATTATCATATAGTACTTTACAATCGTTTTCAGTTAGGAACATAAATTTTTTATATTTAGTCCATGATTTAATACAATTACCTTCAATTGTACAATTTGGCAGGTCATATCTATTCTTGCCAATGATTTGAATAATGAAATCTTGCGACATATTTATATTACTTTAATTATAATATGATTATAATTAAAATAAAAATATCAATTTTTTATAAATATTTATTCCAATACTGTACCAATTAATATTGGTGGATCTATCCATTTATTTTCTGAGTTTACAATGTAAATAAAACCACTATCGACATCTAAAAATGTATAACCAATTGGTAACTTATTTGCATCAGGTAATATTGAACCTTTTTCGTCAACTTGAAATCCAATTTTAACAATATGTTGAATTGGTTGATTTGTAATATTATTTAATTTATCTGTTTGTTTTTGTTCTTTATTTTTTTTTACATGTTGAATTTGTTTAATAATATTTTGTTTTTTATCGAATAAAGATGAATTACCAGTTACAGAAACTGATTTTAAAATATTATTATCATTATATGAATCAATAATATTTTTATTGTTAGATACCGAATTATTTAATAAAAGATATGGTTTAAATGATAATGATGATTTGTTTATTAATTTATATTTTCTATTTTCATTAATACCATATTTTTTAAAATGATTAATTAAGAATTTTTGACATTTAGTATCAACCGCTTTTTGTATATCAGAATATTTAAGATAATAATTAATCCAATCTAAATATATGAATTTATCAGACCTAATAAATTTATATTTAATAAAAGTTTGTGAATCATAATTTTCATTTAAATGTTCAACAAATGGTACAAATGATAAATTAACCACATTACTTTTTGCTATTTGTTTGTTGTTTTTTTTTCCAAAATTTTCATAGTGCAGTTTACATATTTCACTTACTTTTAAATCTACATGTATTTGCAAATCGGGATTATTTGCATAATAATATATCCAATCAAATTCACTACTAGCCATTATGTTTATACTAAAATTAATATATAAATTATTTTATTTATTAATTTTTATCTTTAAAAATATTGAAATTAAGTTCCGTTATATATATATTTATTAATTATTATTAAATTTATATATTATGGAACTTAATAATAAATATACAGATATTATAAAATTAAATTTTAACGATTCATATACAACTATTTCATATATTAATAAACATTTTAATAATTTAATTGAAAGTGGAATTGAAGTTACATGTAAAGGATGGATACAAAGTTGTAGAATTCAGTCAACTAACTTATTTGTTCAAATATATGATGGATCAATTGGTAATAATTTACAAGTCATATTTTTAGATTTTGATAAAAATGAATTTAGTAACTTACCATCTGGTACAACTGTTGAAATATCTGGTGTCATAGTTAAATCTCCCGCTAAAGGACAAGAATATGAAATGCAAGGTAATTTTATTACAATATTAGGTAAAATTAATGACCCATCTACATATTTACCATGTGTCAAGGGAATTAAATTAGAAAATTTAAGAAATAAAGCACATATGCGAACTAAATTCCAATCTATGAGAGCAATTTATAGAGTTCGTAGTTGTGTTTTACAAGGATTACATCATTACTTTAAAAAAGTAGGATGTTTTCAATTAGATCCAAATGTTATTACTACATCTGATTGTGAAGGAGCTGGTGAAGTATTTACTATTACTACACAATTTAATAATCTAAATAGTTCTAAAAAACTTGACGTAGATTTTAATAAAGATTTTTTTCGTAAACAAGCATTTTTAACAGTTTCTTCACAATTACAATTAGAAGCATTATGTTCTGGTATGGGTAAAGTATATACCATGAATCCATCATTTCGTGCAGAACCAAGTCAAACAAATAGACATGTAGCATGTTTTACGCATGTTGAATGGGAATTAGCGTTTATTAATTTAAAACAGTTATTAGATTTTAATGAAGATATTGTTAAATATGCTATTTCATATGTTTTAGATAATTGTATGGATGATTTATTAACTCTTGATAAATTTATATCAAAAGGTATTATCAATAAATTAATAACAACTATTAGTGAACCTTTTGAACGTATTACATATTCTCAAGCTTTAGATATTTTAAGTATGCCTGAACACTTTAATGAATTACTACAAAAATATAAAGATTTTGAACTTCCTAAATGGGGTGATGATCTTGGTTCTAATTGTGAACGTTATTTAAGTGAAGTTGTTTTTAAAAAACCTGTATTAGTTTTTAATTACCCAAAAGTATTAAAAAGTTTTTATATGAAACAAAATGAGGATGATAACGAAAAAAGAACAGTACAAAGTTGTGATCTATTAATGCCAGGTATTGGTGAAGTTATTGGTTCTTCAATTAGAGAAGATGATTATGATAAATTACTTAGTGTTATGCAAGAAAAAAATATGAATGTAGCACCATTACAATGGTATGTTAATCTTAGAAAAGATGCTACTTTTCCTCATGGTGGAGCTGGTTTAGGTGTTGATAGATTAATTGCATATTGTACATTTTTAGAAGGATCTATTAGAGATGTAATACCATTTCCAGTAGCATATGAAATGTGTGATTATTAAAAAATTGAACTTTTAATTTATTTATTTATTAAAATTAAAATCAATATAAATTAAAATTTTAATAAATGAACTCTATAAAAGATAATCTAGTTACATATATAAAGTTAGTTTTTGTTGAATTGGCATGTAATAATTCAATTGATCATAGAAATTATAATTCTTCAAAATATCAAATGCCTTTAATTAAAACAGTTATTATGGCAAATAATGGTAATTTCGACTTAAGTATTAGTGAAGTTGCCGATAAACTAATCCAACATAATAATTTTAAATTAGAAAATTTAATTAATAATATTAATTCAATTGATAGTGATGATTATGATGATGAACCAAATGAACTTTTCTATTTTGTTAATGATTTTATTGGATTTTATGAAATGTCAAGTTTACATGGTGATTCACAAGATAAATTCAAAAATAAATTATTGTTTTTACTTGGAATTATAAATTATGATTCTGATTCTGAATCAGAATCAGAACCAGAACAAAATCATATTGCTGAATCAAAATCTGTTTTTAAACAATCTAAATCATCTAATTATGATGAGTATTTAGAAAATGATACAGAATCAGAATCTGAACCAGAATAATAAATATTGAAAATTAATTTATTAAATGTTTTATTTATTAAAAAATCAATTAAATGGATAGTTATTCAAGTATATTTTTAATGAAAAACATATTAAGCGATTTAGAGAATCCAATATTATCATTAGATGATCTTGAAAATAATATAAATTTCATAGAAAAAGAGTTATTACAAAATTTAAATGATGATATTATTGATGTTTTAACATATTTTAAAAATATGATTCCTGAAATTAAAAATATTATCGATAAAAATAATAACAAAATAGATGGAATAGTAGATTTAATTACATTATGTA
>JACCDO010223855.1_pt1 | contig 11539 bp, 4 predicted proteins | sample 7446101 | NCBI WGS metagenome assembly JACCDO01 (sample SAMN15323440, study PRJNA562643) | freshwater metagenome | isolation source: river surface water | place: USA:Blue River Watershed | collected 2017-08-16
CATGTCATCTACTTAGTAGAAGATCGTAGATGGTATGGATTTTACATAAAAGATTTAATCAAAATCATTCGAACCTCTCTCGCCCATCATGTATTATATGTCGTCGACCCTCTTCCCGTGAAAAACCCTTTCACCAATCGTCCTTTCTCGATCGTGTCTCTTTACCGAATCTATTTTCATCTCCTTCTCAAAACCCATTTTCAAATGCCACTTATTTTTTATTATTTCTTCCGATCTGATTTCAATTTGGGGGCTCTCTATTATAACTATGAAGGATATTTACGTAATTGTGCGGTCGTCGATCAATTTCATGGCGCAGGGTTCGCCGAAATGTATAGCAATGTTCTTAGTATGATAACCGACACTGCCGATATTCATCGATGGAAAATTCATCCCAAATATCCCTCTACTAAGCTGGTTGAATATTTGCGTCCTTTCGTGCTTCCCTTTCTTTTTTCGAAATACAGCTTAGAAGAGGCTCTTCGACAACGATGGCGACATGTACTAAGAATGAAAATTGACGCTTTCTCCAAAATGAATCGATTATTTGGTTCGGCTCTTCCGCAAACTCGTATTGAGCGAGAAGAAAAAGCCCCGTTACGCTTTGTAGAGGTGATTCAATATCATGAGGCCGTTGCAAAATCCCCGGTTTTGTTCGATTATCGATTAGATGAAATATGGACAAATAACCAACCGATTAATATTTATCAACAACAACGCTCTTCTGGGATGGGAAGTCGCAATCGAGATTTAGCCGTCGTCGGTGGTGATCGCACACGAACAATCCATTCGATGATCTTTGACTCATCCTCATCCTCCGCGAACCATTCTTATCTTTTCACTAATATCGATGATATGGAGGAAGAGGATGAATCGAATGAAGATGAAGATGAAGAGGAGGAGGAAAATGCAAATGTGGAAGAAGAGGAAGAAGCATCTTCCTCATCGTCGGACGAAGACGAAGATTATCTACAAAGCATTCAGATGGCAACTCCTGTCCCGAATATTACATATAATCCGTTTGAAGCAGAAATCGGAGACCAAGAGGAAGAAGAAGAAAGATTAGATTATTTAAACTTTGTAGAAAGGTTGAATAATCAAATCCAATCAAATATCGAAAATGTTCAAGACGACTACGATGAGGACGACGACGAATCGACCTTCTAAGGTTGAATGGTTTCATATATTTGCGAAGGATATGTGGATAAAGAATGTTTGTTTATATGTTCGCGAATATCTATACGTTCTCTTTCTATGTTTGAAGCGTTCAATATAATCTCGTTATCACTGATGCGTGTGTATGTATCAGTGATAGGGAAAAACAATTCTTTGTTGAGTATATAATCACTAATGACTGAAAAACGTAGTAATTCATCAGTTATGCGATAATAATAATAATCTTTTATAGTTGTATTGGTATTATTACCGGTTTTGTCATTAATGATTGCAATCTTTGGAATTAACATCACTGTTTCAATTTTCGCCTCTTCCGTGTCACCATCGATATACATACTTTCTTGTTTGGTAAATAATTTGGTTTCAATAAATTCCAATCCGGACACCAAATTTTTCGCACCAGCAATATTTACAATCTTATTCATAATCTCTTCTATATCGGTGGTGTCGACGAATTGTATGAGTCCAGTCTTATCAAAATAGTCCAAGAGAATTTCTTTGATATCGTGGAATTTTTTGAAGAAGGGGGATTGTTTGTTTCTTTGTAGGACATCGATAATCGATTGTTTCGCCTTCTCACTCGGTTTATCATACCGATTCAAATGTGTATGCACGAAATTTCGGAAAGAACTATACAGGTAATTCTTTATATAAATCTCATAGACTTCTTTCATTTCACGCGATGATGACGACGAGTCCTTACTATTACTTCTATCACTTCGTCTTGTTGGACGTGTTCCTTCGAGATCGGATAAGAACTCGGTTTGCTCCATTTCGGCTTCAATTATCTCATCATCTACTAAGTAAAGGTCATATCCAATTTCATACGACGATGACGACGATTCGGATGGCGACTCCGTTCCCGATAGAGGAATGAATTGGTTCGACATCGACATGTAACCGATTTTTTTATTTTCGTTATTCACAATAAAAGGACTGTCGGCAGGTTTTTTAATCACGAGTTTTAAATTCTCTACAAAGTTGTATTTATCGATCGACGAATCAATCGACGAAATTGCTCCAATAAAATCGTCAAAATTCTCTTCCAATGGAATTTCTAATTTTTTTTCTTTCTTTCGAAAATCAGAATAGATCACATTCTTTTCCTCGTCAAATCCATCGACACCCAATGAAGGAAATGTCGGAATGAATATATTTTTCTTTCGATCAGAATCATAAATAACATAACCAATCGCTTTTTTATGGTCATCATTTCCGTGTTTCATTATTTGATATTTCAATGACCACCTATTACTCATATTATTATTTGTTGTACAAAGCTTATTCAACCATCGATACATTTCTTCGGCTAACACTGGATACCCTTTGAATCCATACGAGAGTTCTTCATTGCGACCTCGACGGCATTCTTCTTTATATTTCGTCAACATGAATGTTTCGAGTTTGTTTAATAACGGGGAAAATATATTGGATTCTTGTCGAAAAATGAAATGATTTTTGGACTCGGGTTTGGACTCGGTGTAAATCACCAAAGAATCATATGTCGTCATCTTATTCACATCAATATATTTAACTATCAATATGGTTGGACGCGCGGGATCATACACATCCGATAAACTCAAATAAGGTATTGGACACACAAATCGAATAGGATCTGTCTTATCATCTTTCTTGTCATCTTCGTAGTTTACTTTGAAGATAACCATATTCATTCCTTTTGTCTCTGGAAAGATCGGTGAATTGCGATCACATACTAATACCCACATTAACTCTTCTAAGAATCGAACTGCATCTGATTCCGATTTGTGTTTATCCTTTATAGCGGAGGCATATGTATTTTGTAAAATCTCAATATATCGTTCGCCAAAAATTTCGCCAAATTTACCTTGGTAGAGTCTTGACATGGAAGCATCCGAAATAATTTCTACAAAGTTTTTGATGATTCCGTCATTATTGGATATATCGCTGATTTTCGCAGGGGTTTCTTTGTAGTTATAATAGACTTCCAATATGAGGGATACGATGCTTCGAACGATTTTGTCTTTTCTTAGGGTATATCTTAGTAGAGGGTTTTGTGATTTTAATTTTTTGAATGATGGATTATCATACACCTTCTCGAGAAGGAAATGGCTAATACTCTTCATAGTAAATCCATAACGATTATATTCAGAACTATTATTATTACCTAATATGTGATCCGTAGTTGTTTTTGGAATGTCTGAGACTTGTTCTTCTTCTTCTTTGTCTTCATCTTCATCTTCATCTTCTTCAGATACATGGATAGGGTTCTCCTCGCCCACTTTTTTAAGGAAAATCTTCTTTCCATTTTCATCATTAAAAATATTACTTCTACTTTTAGGATTAAATTGGGTTGTCAAACATTGCATTGCAAATATGTTATCAGGATCTAACGGATTGTTGAGGAAATCTGGATATATTCTGGGTTGTTCTTTTCGACCGTGTTGGGTGAATCCATCTTTGCATTTCTCATTATTCGTTGCATAAAATTCCGATTCCGATTTAATGCACATATATTTCGGACAACTGATATACACGTTTGGATAATTCTTTGGATCAGGATTATAAATAAAAGTGTATGAACCTTCGTAGTTTATCAGTTCGCCATATTTCTCAATCATGTTTTCATATTCCGCTTGTGTCTGAAAAAAAGCACGATTCGGAGGTTGAACTTTTTTTGATAATTGAGACTTTTTATTAATATCAAAATTTTTGACAAAATTTTTATCGTTATGACGATTAATTATATCTGCATATGGATCATTCGTCGCTCCTCCTACAACTTCAGGCGACGAAGAAGAAGACGATGAATACGATAATGATAATACGGATGAGGATGACGATTTGGATGGGGATGACGATTTGGATGAGGATGACGATTTGGATGGGGATGACGATTTGGATGGGGACGACGATTTGGATGGGGATGACGATTTGGATGGGGACGACAATAATACGTCGGTAACCTTTTTCCTGGCAGCTTCTTCTGCATCAGCTTCTGCCTCAGGTTCAGCTTCGTCGTCTTGTATTTCAAATAAATCTTTCAAATATAATGACAACCAAGTTCTAAGTAAAGAAGCGTCTTTGATCATAAACCATGGATTGAGTGATTTGTGTTGAAGTTTGCAAATAATTTTTCGTGGATCATCTTTTTTATAAGATATCAAAATCGGATTAATATCAGAATAATCGGTTCTTAGAAATTCGATTCTATCATCCCTTTCACATTTCCAAATATTTTCGATCATTTTTCCTTTTTTTAAATTCATAGAAGTGATTTCTGTTGCTGGTGCGACAAACCCAATATTCATCTGAAATTCCACCATACCATATTTTCCCTTTCCTGCTTCAAACATGATACCATACGATTTCAATTTAGGATTGATTTCCATCTCTATAAAGCTTTCCAATTTATCAATGCATTTCTGATATAAAAGATCGATGTCCTGCTTTTTCTCGTCCCTGCCGCCGCCGTTAATATAGATAATCCATTCGCTATATTCATTTAATTGGAAGCCATAGAGATCATTTGCATTTATATCCTTCATGACGAACTCAACTGTTTCCAATCGAGACACACTCCTATTTTTCATTCTTGGTTTATTGAAGATTGAAAAGAATTTTAATATTTCGGAATATTCCAAAGAAGGAGATATCCTTTTCTGGCCTTTGCTTGACACACCTTCGCTATAAATTCTTACTTGTGAAAGTTTTTTATTATAGATAAACGGGACCTCCTTTGTAGCACTAAATAATTTGAATACCAAATCGATCGGTACATGAAATTTCATCGTCGGAGTAAAAGACACATATAATTCATCCACTTTGAAGCTTTCTTCTAAGATATTTTCATCCGGCGATTTTGCGACGACTTCCTCTGGGATCTTTTTCACATCCTGTCCTTGCATTTCACCGATTAATGTTGTACCTGTCTCATCCTGTTCCAGTTGAAACGGAAAATAAATTCGTTGTTTGAAAAGATCCAAACTCTTTTCTGGATTCATATACACATATATCACGTCATCCACTAATCCGGAAGGAAAGCAATGATGAAATCGCTTCGTAGCATTATTTTGAAACAATTTACGTTTAAAGCCATGCTCTCCTTTCCACGTGTCGCGTTTTTTCTTCTTAGAAAGGATGGTGGAGTTCTTTTTCAACGTATCAGATGAAATTTTTTCTGACAACCAAGTTCCTTCAAATGTTTCTTCTAATTGAGAAGGAGCGGCTACAGAAGAATCAATAACGGGATTCACTAAGAAGGGTAAATGGTTATGTTCATTCCCTCCACGAATAAAAGTATGCATGAAAGGTTTATAATAGGTAAGTTGTTTTCCAGTGCCTAGGGCATTTTCGAATATATCTATAAAGTCAATATATTTGATTTTTTCGGGTTTATCTGAAATCGCAATCGAAATCGATTCATTCATATCCCCAATGGATTCATAGTTTGACAATTCGCAGACAATTTCTTTCAATGGAACACTCACCATCGAAGAAGTTGCAATCGTCATCCATTCTTCCAATCCCATATTTTCTTGAACACTTGTCATATATGGAGAGGTCATTTTCATATAGAGATCGTCGAAATCCAGCATTTCTCGATCGACCGACACTTTCCCAAATAAATAGAGATCCTCGATATTCAATGTTTCGATGTCAAGACGAAGACTATCAAGAATCGCCAGACGAACCTTTTCTTGAATCGTTACCATATTATCATCTACTAAGATATTAACCGGAATTGGATTATTATTATTGTCGTTCTTCCCAACAATTTTAATTTGAAGTCTTTTTATCAGCGACGACATATTATGAATATGCAAGCAAACAATCAACTTTAAAAAAAGGAAAGTAGTAGTAGTCTAAAAAAAATATATTTTTGGGTTTTATTTTTTTGTTTTGTTTTTTATTGATTGATTGAGATGTTGTTATATATGATATATTTTTTATTGTTAAATAAAATTTAAAATATATAATATATATATTTTCCTAATCTGCTTCCTCTTCGTCTAATTCCAGGTTACCTTCATAGTCGTAATACGGATTATCCGTGATACTCATACCACAATATCGTTTCGGGGAAGCTTTGTAGTCAACCGGATGATAAATTCCAGCCTTCTTCGCATTCTCCAACAAAAATTTGAAATTCGACCAAAAGGCATCATCATGGCCAATCGATTCCGTCATCACATGTGACAATTCATGAATCGCTACAAAGGTAAGCGTGTTCTCATCAATCAATTGCTCATTTTCCTCCTTCTCGCGATTCAAACAGAATGCTATCTTTTCCCCCTTATTCTCTGAATATGCTGTGTGTTGTGATGTCGGAAGAGTTTCCACAATCTTGTCCGGATTGAAATTGCTTTGTAGACGTTTGACATCCTTATTTTCCGGATGCTTTTCCCCAACATACTCTACTAAGCGTTTACAGTTGTCCGATGCTTTCGCAAGGAGATCCGCCGCCTCATTCAGACGTTTTCTGTCGCGTACGCAATATTTCTCGCCATCTACCGTCGAAATAATACATTTCAATTGAAACATGTCTGTGTCGAAAATATATATTTTGATCAAGATCATCCCTACTAAGATCATGAAGGAGATCGCCAACAAATTTAATCGGTCCATTTTTCCCACACGATACGCCGCCGAAAAAAAAGGAAAAAAAAAGGAAAAAGTTTAAAAAAAAATATTTATTGGTGTTTTTATTGTATTGTATGGATGGTCTATCTTACTATGAAGAAAAAATTAAAACTCTCGTGCCAATGAACAAAATTTATCAAATAAATGTTGGAGTCGCGATTTCATTCCACCAGAAGCAATCTTCCCACCAAGGACGATACACATATTATTATTGTTACCTTTCGAAGAAGAACCGGAAAAATATTTGCGACAACAATCAATCATATCCTTCTTAGTAATCCCCATATAAAATTCGCGAATTCTGTCTTCATAGCTGACTCTTGAAAAATCCGGATGGTTCATCAACCAACGCAGTCCATTATATTCCGCGATATCATCTATGTAGTCGTTATTTAATGCATTGATTCCAAGCAGATTCCCGCGGATTTTCTTCATTTCGTCGTCGGATATATTTGCCTCACCTCCAACAATCAATCCACCGAGAATATCGATCAAGATGATTTTCAACACTTCGTAGATTTTATCCGGATGAACACTCGATTGAATATTGTAGGTACCAGTTGTTTCATAGTAGCTTGAATAGGTCCCTATATGATAGATAAGTCCCTTTTCTTCCCTGAGAATTTTCATCAATCTTCCACTCCACGAGACATTGAGGATCTGATCCAACATTTCAATCGCATATTGATCTTTGTCATACATCGAACAAGTTTTAAACGATATCGAGAAATAGGTCTGCTCATACCCCGATTTTGCTGAATCTAAGAAGATCAGTTTCGACTCCGACGTCGATGAATCCGTCGTCGACTTCGTGAACGTTGTGAGCAGGTTCTGACTGCGACCAAAATGCAGCATGGTCTCTTCAAAGCTCTTATCACTTTGAACCAATGTTTGCAACAACGGATCGACACATCCAAGATTGAAATACGACAACATAACCGCTCGCTGAATATGCTCAAAAGAGTCCGTCGTGGCAATACTTAGTACCATATTCTTCGGCTGATAGAAATAGAGGTAGAAGGCGATGAGATCGTTGTATTCGTATGGTTGGCGATGATATTCAAGAATGTCTACTGAGTTTGCAAGCGGGGAAGCTTTGAAGAGATGATTATCGACACATCGATCGATTTGGTCTTCGACCGAATCCTCGTCCTCGCCCAATTCTTCGCGAATCACTTCATAGGTTTTTTTGACATCTTCTTCTCGGAAAATCGAATTGGTGACCACGTCGGAGAGCATGCGGATCGACTTTGTAGTGTCTGCGCCGGCTTTGCAATTGATGTATATACAAGTATGGTCTTTTTCGGTATATGCGTCGTTGAATGCGCCCATTTGGTCGAAGAAGTCGTTGAATGTGAAACCTGATTCTACTGAGGGGGTTCCAAGAAAAATAAGATGTTCGACCATGTGAGACATTCCTTTGAAGTTATGTTTTCTTCTGTCCGCCTCCTCATTGACTGAACCGACCTTGATATAAAGACGAATGGATGATTGTGGCGAATGATGTTTGGGGATGTGTTCATAGACGATCCTTAAACCATTATTCAATTCGAATGTTTTCATTCTGTTTTGGTTTGTGTTTTTAAAAAAAAATGGTGAAATGGAAAAAATAAAAAAAATATTATATAAATTCGATACTTAGTATATATATATATATATAATAAATATATAATATATAATATATAATATATAATCAATCCCGATGCAACAACCGATGGATGATCATGAAAAGCGTATGAACTACCACTACTTTCTCTACGATGGGAGCAAGAAAAAAAATGACACCTATTTTTCAAACCTCGAACGAACTCAAATAGAAGAAGAATTGGGTGAAGAACAGGAATCGCAACTGAGACGCGATTTAAAAAGCGAATCAGATGATTATAACACACGACTATCATTGAACCCTATGTACCAAGTTGAATCTGAAATAAATGCCTCAAATATCGTGAGGACCCACAGATGGAAAGGGAGAATGTTGCGGTTGGACGAGAATCCCGAGTTTTCATTATTCGATGTTTATGTAAAAATTGTCAAAAAAAAGGGTGCTTTCACTCGCCACGATATAATATTTAAATTGATTAACATTCTATTTCATCTGAGAATCGGTAGAATGGGTGAGTATCAAGTATTCAATAGGGGTTTCATACCTGTATTGGGGTTTGAATTGATCAATGAACAGGAGGTGTTGCAGGAAGAAAATATTATCTTCTTGAAAGTATTCACATTCGGAGGGATGCCGTATGGACTATCGAATCATTTTTATAAAGGGACGCCTATGTTTTTTGATATCTGGAATACTGGACCTATTGATAAATTATCATATGATATCGATGTGATTTTTTCTGGTAAAAATATGTATCTATCCGAAATGAGCGAATCCGAGCGAGAATCAAAAAAATCGTACCAATTCATTACAAAAAGCTTCACTACCGGAAACATCACCTTATTGAATGAATGCTCGACCAAAAAATTTTCTATCCCATTCGAGGTTACGGATATGATATGGTTTATTATGACGAAGAGGGCATTCGTGAATGATGATGAGTTGGAAGAAACGGGGATTACATCGATTGATTTATATATGAAAAGGGTTAACATACGATTCGAAAAAGATGATTTGATTCATATCCAGATTTTCGGTGTCGATTTCTATTTATTGGTATTCGATGGGGAGCTAAGAGACATTCGAAAATTCAAAAAATACATCAATAATGATTTTGATTTCGACCAAATTCCATTCGAAAGACTTTCTTGCCGTAATGATAAAGGAATGATGCAAATTCATCATAATACAAAAGATTCCGATGTGTTTATGATTGGGATGGATATTGATCTTGTTCGTTTAGGGGACAAACAAAAACCATTATTCGATTAAAGACACACAAACAAAAAAATAAAAAAAATGAATATAAAATCATGCTATACTTACTATGAATATAATTCTACTAAGCATAACTCGGGAAAACAATGACATCTCTATTATCCAGTGATTTTAGTATGAGCGGATTCACCGGTATGGCCTCGAATATCGGTGCTGGTCCAGGAGTTGTCGGATTAGGACAACAACACCAAGCACTCCATCAACTCCAATCCATCCTTCAACTTCAACTGTTCAAAAACTTTTCAACCGGCAACTTTTTCATCGATACACTAGGCCAATTATTTTTCATGACACTGATCACCTATCTCTTTAGTCAAATCAAGATGCTCATGGACAAAACGGCATCCACCATCAATTGGGCCTGTAGAGAAAGTTGGTATGGATCGAAGTGGTTGTATTCGAAAATATTCAATACCCCGGTCAAACAAATCAAGTTCGTTGAAATTCCGTATATTTCCGATAATCGCAAAATCAACGAACTCTACAAAGCTGTCTCCTGGTATCTCTCCACGAATTCCGAAATCGACTATTCAAAGGAAACCGATCTGCAATACGTCTATGAACGACAAATCATACCAGAAAACATGAATCAGATCAAGGCGAATCTCGGTTTGCACAAAATCATGAGTCAGAATAAACGCAAGGAAATCCGATTTCAAACCTATATGATTTATTATGAATTGGGAACCGAAGTCGTCACTATATATACCGATAAGGAGAAGAAGCGGGAGAACTACAAAGTTAAACTCTGGGTGGAAATCGATCAATTTGTCAAGAATGATGTCTTGGAAGAATTCTGTCAACTTTGTATCGTGAAATTTGTCGAAAGTCTCACCTCCAGTGTTTGGAAACAATTAATCTATGTCAACCGGGATGGCAAATGGACCGGCGAACCATCCAATAATTCGCGAAAACTCGACACCATCATCCTCCAAAACAGCTTAAAAGACGAAATTCGGGATGATTTCCAGCGATTCATCAATTCCGAAGATTGGTATAATTCTCTCGATATTCCATTCAATCGCGGTTATTTATTCTATGGAAAACCCGGTACTGGCAAGACCTCTTTCATTCGCGGGATCAGTCTTCATTTCAAACGTCATATTCATTTTCTCATGTTGCAGAATATCAGATCGGATATCGAATTGTTGGAACTCTTCAAAGGTATCAACTACAAAGACACTATCTTGGTGATCGAAGATATCGATGCAATGGTTGCCGCCGTCAAATCACGTGAATTGGCCTCTGCTGCTTCCTCTTCCTCTTCTGCAAATGGATCCGAGTCTGATTCCGATACTGATCCCGATTCAGATTTCGATGAGCTTCTTCTTTCCAATGATGATCCTCTTAAACTTCAAAATGTCAAACTCAGAAAGAAACTTCGCAAACTGAAAAAACAACAGGCGAAGGCGAAAGCAAAGAAAGACGCGGCTGAACAGGATTCTCTACTAAGTAGTGGTATTGATATTCCTTCTTATAAAAAGAAGGAGGCGGGATTTTCAAATGCGTCTTCCGATGAACAATCTGGAATCACTCTAGCCGGCCTCGTGATTGCTCTGGATGGCGTGGTTTCAACTCCCGGACGTATTTTAATCATGACTACCAATCATCCAGAGATACTGGATGAAGCGTTGATTCGTCCTGGTCGATGTGATGCTAAATACCAATTCGATTATTGTTCTAAGAATCAGATCAAAGAACTCTATCAGATGTTTTTCAATATTGAAGCCCCATCACATCAATTGGCCTCTATAAAGGCATCGGAATACTCGCCGGCTCATATAACGGCGGTATTCTTGAGATATCGTAATGAACCGGATATGGCCCTTCTTCATTTAGACGATATTGAACAAAAGG
>JACCDO010422816.1_pt1 | contig 11539 bp, 10 predicted proteins | sample 7446101 | NCBI WGS metagenome assembly JACCDO01 (sample SAMN15323440, study PRJNA562643) | freshwater metagenome | isolation source: river surface water | place: USA:Blue River Watershed | collected 2017-08-16
CACCTTGTAATGGTGCATTTACTAAATCTAAATACTTAATTTTATCATCTTTATCCAATTTAACATTGTAAATATCTTTAACAGGATAATTTTTTAAATCAATCATATGATTAGGTATATTATGTCTAGCACTAATTCTGATAGGAAAGTCAAATGGATTACTACCTCTTAAAAAAGATACATACCCACGACTTTTTTCAACCAATATCTCTCTACCACCTGGTTTTAAATCACCATGTTGATCAAATACTAAACTTTCGCGAATTGGTTCTCTTTTATCATTTAAAAGTAAATAATTTAATAAACTAATAATATTACCAGGTTTATCATAAATAGGTGTAGCTGATAATAAAATTAATCTTAAATTATTTGTATTTTTTAATACCATTTCTAAAACTGGTGGTACAATTTTTTTTGATTCTTTATCTAAATTGTTAGATCTCAATTCATGCGCCTCATCAATAATTATAATAGAATTATTAAACATATCATTAATGATCTCATAAATACGTTTTTGTTTTTGATCTTCATCAACAATATTTTTAATTTTACTATTAACATGATTATTTACAAGACGAGCCCAACTTTTTGTACCCATAAATTTATATGTTTTCTTTATTGCTTTATCTACTTTGTTAGATAATTGTTCACATGATTCAACATTACCATTAGAACATTTATCAGCTAATAATTCTAATTCATTTAAAGTAAAAGATTTATCATCTGTTTTAATAGACTTATCTTGTAAATAAGTATTACCTGTACATTGTTTAAGTGGCTCACCTCTTGCAATAGCATTAATATCAAAAATTTGTCTTTCAATTTCTTCCCATCTTAAAACATATATTTTTTTATCACTATCCATTACTAAATCTTTTAATGCCTCTGCTATAGTAATTGCAGTACATGTTTTACCCACACCCATCTCATGATATATTAATAAACCTTTATAGGGTGAATAAGGTGACATAAAATTTCTTAACAATTTTTGTGTTGGCTTTAATATACGTATCTTACCCTTTTTTTTACTATCTACTAAAGGAACATTATCAATAAATGATTTATATAAAGCCTCTATTTTTTTTGTATTACGTCTCAATTTATAACGACTAAAAATAGAATGATGTGTAATTTTTTTATTAAAATTAGGATCTCGTATAGATGGATAATATTTTACATATTCACTTGTATTATTATTTTTTTGTGTAGCTAGACCCTTACGTGTTATTGTTAATGTTTTTTTTACTTTTGTCATATTGTTACACTATTATTATATTAGGTATAAAAAAAACACATACTATTATCGATATAAAGACTTTATTTATTATCATATAAAAAATGACAAATCCACTAGAACATTTAATAGGTAAAAAAGTTTTTATATTTGATACTGAAACTACAGGTATACCAGCAATACGTCCTAACACAAAATGGGGATCACGTGATCAATACTTTGACTACTATAATCATGACGCATATGATCAGTCACGTATCATATCTATCGCATGGTATTATACAAATAACTTCTCACAAGATACTCTAGATATATCAAAAGTAGAATATTTTATTAGAAAGCCAGATACATTTACAGAAATTAATAATTCGCATATACATCATATTACATTTGATATGGCACATTCACAAGGTCTAGACCTACAAATCATATTAGAACAAAAAAAATTAGAAAAAGATTTAATAGAATCCGATTATATTATTGCACATAATGTTATGTTTGATGTACACATTTTATTAAACGAATTACATAGACTTAATAAAACACATTTAACAACACATATATTAAATTTACTTGATAAAAATCAATGTATATGTAGTGGAGAAATTGGTACACCCATATGTAAACTAGAATTTCCAAACAGCAAATATCCTAAACGATTTAAACAAAATTATAAAATGCCAAAATTATCTGAATTTTACAAAATAGTTTTTAATAAAGACATGGAAAATGCACATAATGCTAAAGGAGATGTACAAGCATTAGTACAAATTTTATCAAAAATCTAAAAAAAAAATTGATTTTTTTTATTTTTTATTAAGAATTAAAAAATTATAATAAAATGATATGTAAACTTTTAATTGTAAGTTTATTAGTTACTTTAAGTGTTTATTCCTATATGGTTTCTTATATAGTAGAAAACAATAATATAGATAATCAATATATATGGCCTTGTTCATATATTTTTGATATGTATGAATACCCTATGTGTGCTGATGTTGTAGAATACTATTATAACCAAGAACCACAATATTATGAAAAAACTATTACCTATTTTAATTTAATACCTAGTCTAGACTATAAAAAATTTAATGAATGTTTATTAAATAATGATTTGATTTTAGTTGTTACATATTTAAATTATACCTTGATGGATTCATTTTGGTTTATAACAAACTCTTAATTGTTTTTATTTTTTTATAAAAAAAATATGTAAATACACATATAAATGTGATTTTTACATATTACACTTTGGGTTTCTTGGAATGAGTTTCATCCTCATCCTCATCATCAACCACATAATAATGCTTTTGTGGAACTCGTGTTGTTTCACTTTCCTTTAGCACTACTTGTTGCTTTGATTTACGTTGTGTCTGATCTTTAGTATCACGTGTCATTTTAACGAGAATATCTGCAGCATTAAAACTTTCAGAGCGACGCAAACCACTATCACGATTCATATGTGAATGTAGTTCTGGAGCAGTATAAGGTGTTGCAGGTTGTTCTCTTCTTTCTTGTTTTTGATAAGCAGTATCAAGGTATGGGGAAGGATATGGTGCAGCTGATGTCACTGGATATCCCTTTGGAGAATTACTAAACCACACATTAAACGATGAAGTTACTGGCTTAGCTGCAATATTATGTACTTGTCCAGGTGTAGCATTACAAAATGGATGTTGTTGATGTACAAATACAGGCGTAGGTGCAGTAGCTGATGCAACTGGTTGTGGTCTTAGTGTAACTGGTTGTGGTCTCAGTACAACTGGATGTGGTCTTAGTGTAACTGGTTGTTGACCTGATGCAACTGGTTGTGGTCTTAGTATAACTGGTTGTTGACCTGATGCAACTGATTGTTGACCTGATGCAACTGGTTGTGGTCTTAGTGTATGAGCAGCAGACATAGTTTTAGCCTTAGCATCTACAATACTGACATCACATGTTGATTTACTATCTTGTGTGTTCAAATTATTAACTTTGACATTATATTTATATCTATATCCTAGACTTAAAACAATCCAGGCCTTAATGATAGTATCAAAACCATCCAAAAATACCATTGTAGTAATCTTTTTATAGTTTTCAATAAATGTATGCAAATTAATTTTACCATTTTTCAAATCAGTTATCATAGTAAAACACATTTGATAATTAGTACTATTTTCACACAAACCTTTTAGAAAACTATTACATAAATCCGTAACAATAATAGGATTTACTATACCATTTGGATTAGCGGATTCAATAATACTTTTAGGAGGATTTAGTTCATCCTGACTATCAATATATCTGTAAAGTACAATATATTCAATAAGTGACCTATCTGTATCATAAATAATTGTTTCCCAATCCCTTGCATAAAAAGCATCAATGGAATCATAGCCTTCAGGCTCTTTAAATAAAGATGTATTAATTGTACCTAAATCCTTCTTCAAAATATTACCACAAACAACTTTACACACATACATAACTCGAATAATATCTCTATTACCTTTGTTAACATTATTATCATTTGCTTTAACCGGTGTATATGCTGTATAAATTGCTTTTCCACAGTATCCTATACGTGAATATCTGATATCAATACTATTATTGCAAACATAATTAACATTACCATTAGAAACATGATATCTAGTCTTAATATTAGGACCAATAGTTGGCCTAATATATGAAAGTTTCTGACATTCGATATCAAACTTTTGTTTACTAAAAGGATTATCAACTTTTATAACACCATTAATAATAAACTTATTAGGATCATAACTATTAGTAACTTGATTATACTCAGATGTAACATTATCTACTATTTTCAAACTATAAAAACGTTTTGCTGTAGAATCTACTGTAATATTATTACTCTGTAACAATTCAATAGCTTTTTTGTGTTCTCTATTCTTAATCAATGTATAAGGTTGTTCCATATTAGTCTGTGCCATTGTTTTTGCTTTTGACAAAATTACAATTTGATCTTTTATATATTTATAAATACTAAGTAAATATCAATTTTTTATTATAAAATTCAAGTTTTACTATTTTTTTGTAAATTATATATATTAAATAAAATTTAAAAACATATTATTTTTTTACATTAAAAGATGAATAAACAAGATTTTTTAGGATTAAGAAAATGTGGTGAATCAGGTCATAAATATATATTTGATGAAATTAAAAAATCAATTGAAAATAATGAACCTATTTTTATTGGTAAAATTGGATCTATTGAGTTACAATGTATTCATCAAACTGTAATGATAGATCAGAAGAAATTATATGATTATTATCCATATTTAAAATATGAACTAACAAATGCTGCAGGATTGTATCCTGAACATAATAATGTATTTAAATTATTTGTAAATATCTATCTAGATGCTATAAAAGAATTAGATATCCTTGCAAGTTGGAATGATAATATGTTACCTATTGAAGAATGGGTATATAACAATTTTGTAAATCATAAACACATTATAAATCCTAAATATTCTAAAGGTATTGTTGATTTAATGTCATTTGAATCTTTTTATGTAGAAAGTAAACTATGGTGGCAAACATTATTTGAAAATAAAACTATATTAATACTATCTCCATTTACTGATTCTATTTCAGACCAATTAGATTTAAATAAAAGGGATAATGTATGGTCTGGTAAATGGTCTAATTTTTGGCCATCTACTATAAAATTTAAATATTTAAAGTTTCCACATCCTTATATGTTACAATCTCCAAAAGTACAATCCACTTATCCTCAAGATTTTGTTGAATTAATACATAGTTATAAAACTAAACTAAATGATGTCGGTGAATTTGATATTGCATTAATTGGTACAGGATGTTATAGTATTATTTTAGGGTCTTATATTAAAAAAGAGTTAAAGAAAAGTGCTTTTCATTTAGGTGGTGGTTTGCAAATGATGTTTGGTGTTTATGGCAATAGATGGTTTCAAAATGGTAAACCTAATACTTTTTTTGATGAGTATATAAATGAACATTGGGTTAGACCTAGTAAAGAAGAAACACCATCCGGATTTAAAAAACAAGAGGATGGTGCTTATTTTTAGACAAATTTTAGTAAATTTTTTAGAAAAAATATATAAAAATAAGCAAAAATTGATTATTTTAATTTTTTTAAATTATAGTAAAACAAATTTTGTATTGGGATAATCATGTCTGCAGTTGCAAAGGCTACACAACAGAAGAATCGTTTGATGACATCAAAAAGTGTTCAACACATTAGATGTCCTAATTGTAAGTCAAGTCCTATGCCAGGTTACATTTATGTACAAGGGAAACTCACCGAGTGTCCTACATGTGGTCCATCAGCAAAGAAAACATTTGGTATTTCAGATATCATCCGCGATGGTGGATGGACTACACAAGAAGCCGTAGATTCTTATGAATTTACGAAAAACAAAAAACATCTAGAGCAGTACATTCATGATCTAGCTGTTAAAGAATTGACTGAACAAGGAAAACCTATTACAAACTCAGCCATTAAGGCATTCAAGAAGAGATACTACATTACACATAAAGTGTAAAATGTAAATAAGTATTATTCTTATTTTTTTTTTATTTTTATTTTGTAAAACATGTTGCTAGATTGTGTTGTTACAGGATGTAACATGAATCCTTTATACTATGATTTTATACCCATGTTTATTGAATCATGGAAAACATTATATCCATCTATAGACATAAAAATAATATTAATTCATGACACTATCCCTGAAAACATTAAACAATATGAAGACTATATTATTTGTTTTAAACCTTTAGAAAATATTGAAACTTCATTTCAAGCTCAAGTGATAAGGTTATTATATCCATGTATACTTACTCAATATAAAAATGGAATATTAATCACTGATATGGATATGATACCTATGAATAATAACTATTATTCTAAACCTATTGAACATATTGATAATGATACATTTGTATGTTATCGTGATGTATTAATTCAAACAGATAAACAAATTGCAATGTGTTATAATATTGCTCTATCTTCTACATGGAGTAAAGTATTTAATATCCATTCCATTGATGATATAATAAAACAATTACAAGAATTATCACTTAAATCATCATGGTATACTGATCAACTATTTCTATATAAAAAAGTTATGGATTTTAAAACAAAAAATAATGTTGTTATCTTAAACGATCAATTAACAAAGTTTAAAAGGTTAAATCGTTGTGATTTTAATTCTATCGATGACAAACTAATTAAAATGATAGCATCACAACAATTTAGTGATTATCATGTTCTTAGACCATATAGTAAGTATAAAGAACAAAATGATATTATATTGAATAAACTTAAAGAAATAAAATTATAAATACATAAAATGAAAAAGGTAATTACATTTAGTTTATGGGGTGATAATCCTAAATATTTAACAGGTGTTAGTGAAAATATAAAATTAGTCAAAACATTGTATCCTGAATATGAATGTTGGTTCTATGTACATAAACCAACCGTTCCTGATAATGTTATTGATATAATAAATAGTTATGATCATACTAAAATAATTTATAAACATGATGGTTTAATGGTAGGTAAACCCATGATGTGGCGATTTGAGGCAATTGATGATCCTGATGTAGAGATAATGTTATCAAGAGATCTAGATAGTAGAATTTATGAAAGAGAAGTTATTGCTGTAAATGAATGGTTACAATCTGGAAAATTATTTCATATCATGAGAGATCATCCATTACATCATAAATGTTATATATTAGGTGGTATGTTTGGTACTAAAAAAAATGATAAAATACCATCTTGGACTAATTTAATTAAAAATTATAAACAAAATGGTACATGGGGTTATGATCAATATTTTTTACGTGATATAATTTACCCCATAATTATATCTGATGTAATGATACATTCATCATCAATTACATATCCCAATGAAACTATATATCCATTTATAAAATATGATAGTGATTATAAATTTGTTGGTGAAAATATAGATTCAAATGGCAATTGTAATATTAAAAATCGTCAAGAAATAAAAGACTATATGAAGAATAGTTAAATATCTAGATAGTACACATGTTCCATTTTTCAACTTTTAACCATTGTACTTCATGTTCATCTTGCATTAGTCCATATCCTTCAATTACATGTACTTTACTTAAACCAATTTTTCCATATAATACTATATCTAGATATTTAGAATTATCATATCCAATAGTTACAAAAGTAATATTACGTTCTTTATATTTTTTTTGTGATTGATCATCAAATATTTTCTTAAATGTTTTACAACAACGATAATTACTAATTAAACCTCTAAAACGCCAATAATAAATATCTTCTTCAATCGTTTTTTTATTACCTTGTTCATCTATAATTTTTTTCTTTTTTTTAGTTGGTTGTGGATCTTTAGTTAAATACATGTTACTTAAAAATTCTTCATCACACCAATAACCTAATTTAAAATATTCTAAAACTTTTATTTGTTCTCTCGTTTTATTTAATTCTTCATCTAGACTAATCATCACTTTACGTTGACTATGACTTATAATAGAACTAGTTTCTTGATTCCATTTCCAAGGTGCATATCCACGTGTTAACTGTATACCAATGGCAGCAGCTTCACGAAAATAAACCCATTTTCTATAACTACTATTACAATTATTTAATGCTGATATCCAAAATTCAACTGGCATATGATATTTGCAATATGCCAATGCATATACTAATTTAGCATAGGATATGGCATGACTTTTACAAAATGAATAAGATTGTAGTTGACATAGTTGTTCAAATATCAAATTATATTTATCTTCTGTGAACTCAGGATGTGTTTCTTTTAATTTTTTCATAAATTCTAATTGTTTACCATATTTACCTTTTGAAAATGCTTTTCTGTAAATATCTGCATCAGATTCAGAACAATTTAATAATCTAGATATATAATGTATAGCATCATCATCATAAATTAAGTAATCTTTACTTTTTTCAATGTCATGAAAATTTTTAAAATAAGAACTTTTTTGTTCTCTTGCAATAGGTCTAATAATTGCTAATGCTAGAGCTATATCTTGTATTGATTTAGGTTTTAAATTAAGTAATGCTTTTCTCATAGCTCTAGATTCAGAATATACTATTCCTAAATTTTCACCTTGTTGTAATAATTGATATACATTATCATCAGGTGGATAGGATTCTATTGGAATTTGTTGTATATCCCATAATTCTGTTAAACCACGATTACTTAATATATCTATTTTAATGAACATATAATCATCTACTTGATCTTTGTTTAATAATGACTGTTGCCATTGTATTTCTGGAAATTTAGAATTTTGTATATCATGTGTTTTTAACAAGTATTCTTGTGGAATTGGTTTATCAAAAATGATAATACCACCACAATGTAATGAATAATGTGCAAATGATCCATGTAAATGTTCAGCATCATGTATAATTTTTTGCTTTTCATCTTCATTTTCAATAAAATCATTTATATTGAAATCTTTTGGTAAAAATTTATGATGACCATGATTTCTCATAGATTGTTTTAAGGCTGTTTTATCACTATACTTAACATGATTACTAATTCTTGCAACTCTGTTACCATAGGTTGTAAAAATTTCTGTATATATTTCATCTCTTCGATTACTTGGAAAATCAATATCAATATCTGGTAAATCATCACGTTGTATATGCATAAATCTAGCTAGACAAACATTTTCTAATATTGGATCTATATCAGTTATACGTAATAAGTAACAGATTAAAGATGATCCAGCACTACCTCTGATGATATGTGGTATTTTTAATCTATCTGCAATATCTAGTATTTCTAAAACTTGTAAAAATACTTTTGTAAATTTTTTTAATTTAACTAATCTAAATTCTGTTGCTAGACGTTTATAGTATTGTTCATCATTTGGTATGTTTCTTTTGAACATAGATATAATTAGTCTAGCATCATCATTGTTATAGATATTATAAAAATGTTCAATTTCTGTAAAATCTTTTTTATGTAATACACATTTATTTCTTAATGTTTGTAATAGAGTGTCTAGATATGTTATTTTTTCATGTACTATCTGTTCATTTACACTTTGTAATATTGGATTATATTGATTTAAATTTTTAGGTGGTTTATAAGATTCTGGTAATGGTGTAGGTAACTGTTCAATTTTTTTTATGATATGTTTTTTATCTTTTTTTTTCTTTTGTATAGTGTATTCTAACTGTCCATCCATAAAACATAATTTACTTTGTTTTAATTTTTTATCCATTTTTTTAATAGGTTTAATATAAAAAGTAAAAATCAATTTTTATGTAAAAAATATATTGGATGATTATAATAAAATGTTGAATTCTATAAAAAAAAGTATTGGTAATAATGCTATTGTTTTATTAATAATATTAATTATTCTTGCAACAATTGTTATAATTGTAGTAATGAAAAATGGGAAAAAATTTGAAGTAAAAAATAATTCAAATGAGGTTGATGCTGATGCTAGTGATTTTATTATGAATACTGTATATGATATGGCACAACAACAAACTGATCATGAATTGTCTGTATACATGAATGAAATTAATCAACATGTACAACAAGCTTAGTTAATATTTTTATTCAAAATAATATGGTAAATTTGCAATAATTTGAAAACCTTTTTCAATTGCTTGTTTCTTGGAGGTATGATATTCTCTTAAACAAGTAATACTTTCTCTTTGAGTCATGAGTTGTACATTACTAATTTCATAAGAATTAGATACTGGTCCAGTAATTGTTTTAATATATTGGGATACATCCGTAGAAGTATCAACAGTTGCAATATAATAGATGTGTTCATATACTATATTGTTAACCCCTTTATAAATTTCTCGTAGTGGTTTAACATTTTTATAAATCTTAATATATTTTTCATCCATACCTGTTTCTTCAATAAATTCTCTAATGGCACAATCTATTTCTTGTTCATTTTGATTTTTTCTTCCTTTAGGTAATCCCCATTCAGGAGATGTTCTTGTGATTGATGATAATTTTAATAATTGTTGTATACCATTACCTACTTGTCCAAAATTTAATGATTTAATATATTCATATTTTTTCTTGGACTCCTCATATTCATTTCTGAAATAATAGTGTTTAGATAATCCCAATTTGGTTCTAATTTCATCAAAATTTTCAAATGTTTCTAAAATTTGTTTTTCTTCAAATGTAGTCATATCAAACAATTTAATCAAATATTTTTTTAAGTCTTCAAGTGGCATATCAATATCATATTTACCTCGTATAAACTCTACAATACCAATAGTATTCTTGCGTTGAACCATTATAATTTTGTATGAGTAATGTGTATCTACTGTTTTAGTATCAGGTTCTTGTTGTTGTTCATATCTAGATAATGTTTTATCTCTTTGTATTTTATCAGTTAAATTTTTCTTGGTTTTCTTCCCTTTAGCAATGGTATCAGAAGATACTAGTGAAGGGTAAAAACAAATTATACCATAAGATTTTACTGGTTCTAAACAATCTTTATATAAATGATTGTGTTTACCACAATTGATACAATGTAATTGGAATGTTTTGTGTGTTTTTGATGTTTCATTTAAACTATTGTCTAGATCAGAACTTTCTTTAAAGAATGGTTCAAATTTTTTGTCATCTGTTTTTTCTATATCGTCTTCATCAATCAAAAGCTCATCTATTTCTGTATCAGTAAATTCATGATGTAGTTCTTGTTTGATAATTTCTGATGGATTTATTTTTTCTAATGGGTCTTTATCTTCAAATTCTAGCGGTGGTGTACTTGCTATAGGTTGTTGGATAGGTATTTCTGGCATAGTAGGTTGTATGGGTGGTTGTATGGGTGGTTGTATGGGTGGATGTATTTCATTCATTTGTAACATTAAACTTAATCTAGTGGTTGCATCTGGATAATATGATGGTGTATATAAAGATGTATTACTTGTCATATATGGAAATATATTGCTATTTTGATAAACATATGGATAATAATTTGTATAAGGAGACGTATATGGAGTATTATAATAGTTGTTAAAATGATACATTTTCAAGACAATGTTGTTTTAATACATAAACTTGATGAATAATATTTCAATTTTTTATTATTTTAGTTATACTATAACTAAAAATATACCTTTATATTATAAATTTAAAATGAAACCAGAAATTTGGGGTCCACATTTATGGTTTATTTTGCATCTGATTTCATTTGAATATCCAGAGAACCCTACTGAATATGATAAGCGTGTATATTATGATTTTTATTCATCATTAAAAGATGTGATACCATGTGAAATGTGTAAAAAAC
>JACCDO011062769.1_pt1 | contig 11539 bp, 16 predicted proteins | sample 7446101 | NCBI WGS metagenome assembly JACCDO01 (sample SAMN15323440, study PRJNA562643) | freshwater metagenome | isolation source: river surface water | place: USA:Blue River Watershed | collected 2017-08-16
AACATAACAGTTTTTTGATGATATCCTGGTTTTTCTTTTTTCCATCCTCTCCATGGTTCATTTCTTCTAGTTTTACGTGCCATTCTTATATACTATTAGTTAATATTATAAATTTTTTATATAAAGGAAATAAAATGAGTGAAACAAGTGGTATAAATAGCGATTCAAGTAATTTGAATTCGAATGATGAGAAAAACGAAAGTAGTGATAATAATGAAGCAATTAATATTAATGTTAGAGAGATTGACGATGAATATTATTCAATTTCACATTCTCCGTCAACAAATAATATAAAGAATAAAGGCACGATGAAAAAATTTTTTGGTCTTTTAAAACGTCAACTTGGTTATGAAATTCCTAATAATGAAAAGAAAGAAGAAGACATATATAAATTATATGACAACGGTGGTGGTTACGACAACGATTATTATGCTGAAAGTAATAGTGATTTAGCGGATAGTGATAGTGATAGTGAAAATATAAGAGACATGGTTAGAACAGAATCCGTTATTATTGGCGTTAATGAGTATGAAAATACAGCTGACATTAGTAATAATAGCAGTAGTGATAACAAAATTAATAACACCGATATTAGCAATAATGTTAATAATAAACCGAGAACAATTTCAATGTGTGAAAGTGTGAGTGTGAGTGTGACAAATAATAAAAAAAAGGAACATCAACCTACAAAAGGATACACTAAGTTGTCATACTTAGAAGTCGAGAAAAAAATAGATAAATACTACTATAATGTAAATGATAAATACTCGTCGTCATTAGATATTTTAGCTAGTTATTTGAAGGGTCAAAAGATGATATATATGGAGGCGAAATATTTCTCAGAACAGAGGCTGAATGCGTTAATGATGCCTTCTATTATGCTTTCTGCTGTGGCAACAGTTATGGCTTCTATTGTAGATAAATATGAATGGGGTTATATTGTTTTGTCATCAGTAAATGGTTTGATAGCTTTTTTATTGGCTCTTGTGAATTATTTTAAATTGGATGCAGCCTCTGAGGCACATAAAATATCTTCACATCAATATGATAAATTACAGAGTTCGGTTGAGTTTTTATCAGGTTCTGTTCTTTTATTCAGAGATAATGAAATTGATATTAAAAACATAATTGATAATGATGCTGATAATGAAAAAATAATGTATGAAAAAGAGAAACCGACGGATGTTGTTAAAAAATATGAAAATCAGTTGAATCACAAATTAAAAGTAGAATTATTGAAAAATTTGGAAGATATCAAGAAAAAGGTTGCGGAAATAAAGGAAACGAACCAATTTATCATTCCGCGTGCAATTCGGTTGAGATATCCGGTTATTTATAACACAAATATATTTTCTGTAATAAAAAAAATAGATGATTATAAGAAAAAAACCATAACTAATTTGAAAAATGTTAAAAATGAAATAAGATTTTTGAATGATATCAAAAAAGGTAAGGATAAGAATGGAAAGGAAATAAAACTCACACAACCTCAAATTAGAAGGTTAGTTTATTTAACTAATTTAAAAACGAGGATTGTTAGAGAGATTTTGGTTTTGAAATCTGGTTTTTCAATAATAGACCAAATGTTTCATCAAGAAATTATGAATGCAGAAAAAATGAAAAGAACATGGATTTACTGGTTATTTGGTGTGAGTGAGACATATTATTTGAAAAATCCACTAACATTAAACCGGTTTATTAGAAAACTTATGGATCCATTCAGAGAAGATGATATTATTGTTGAGGATAGCGAATTCAATATTTATGCAGATTCTGATGCAAATGAATAAAAAATAAACTAAGATTTTACTTTTATTATAAATAAATGAAAGTAAAATAAAAAATCCGGCTTGCTGGAATCGAACCAGCGACCCATTGATAACCACACAATGGTATAAACCTTCTACAGTCAATTGCTCTGCCCCTGAGCTAAAGCCGGGAATCATGTGTTGAGTGGGGATCCCCAACATATAAGTATTGTATGTTTTCTTTAAGTAGTTTTAAATACATATTATATTTCGGTTAAATAGTGCGGTTTTATCAATTCTCTCTAATGATTGATTTCCAATCTTCAAAATTTTCTTTTAAATTTATAGTTATTTCATTAATTTTGGTTCTACATATAGGACAAGTACAACCATTACCAGTTTTTTTAACCCAACCTTTAATACAATCGTTGCAAAATTCGTGTTCACAATTTGTTTTTACAGAATTTTCGGTTTTAATAGTGTCGTCCATACAAACACAGCAAGTAAATATTTTGTTTTCTTTTATTTCGGGTTCGTTTAATTTCAAGTTTATATTTGGAGGTTCATTAGTTTGATTTTGAATATTATGGATTGAATATAATATGGATGACATAAAAGTTAATTCATTATCTGTTAATAAAGCATTCATATATTCACGCATTATTGATCCAATATTATAAGTTGGAATCGGACTTCTTCTTATATTTCCTGTATTTTGTGACATTAATAAATAGTCATTAGAGAGATTTGTTAATAATAATTCACATAATTTTTCATATTCTGTTTTTAAAGGAATGCGATAATATCTTTTACCAATAACTTGTAATGTCTTTCTCTCGAAATTGTCGAAAATATTTTGTCCTGGTCGGTCCATTTCTTGTGCGTATAATGTTTTCAAACGATCATAAGAATCCCTCAATTCACCACTAGAACATCTGTTAATATTATGTCCTTTTTGTCTACAAAAACTGCATGTTATTGTTTTTCTTATTGTAACTGGTTGTGGACTTTCTGTTAAATCAATAATATTTGGCATTACTTCCATTTTAATAATTAGTTATTTTGAGTAGTTAATGGTATTTATTTTATATAAACAAAACAAAAACTTATTTATTGATTCAATTTTTTTTAATTTTACTAACTTGTTTTTTATTAATTAGAGAGATTTGGAACGCAAAAATTAATTACAAAAAAAATTGATTAATTGATTTATAAACTATTTAAAGTCATAAAAATAACATTATATAATTTACAAATTTATAAAAATGACAGACGAAATAACTTATTTACCGAATGAACCGAACCTATGTATTCCGCGAATTTCCACCAATTTAGATAGAAAATTTGTTTTTAATATTATTAAAGATTTGAAACTTGGAGAGATTGATCGAATCGATTTGGTTAAAAAACAAGGTGAACGTGGTGAAAATTTTCAACGATGTTTTATTCATATGAAAAAATGGTTTCATAATGAAAACGCTTTGAGAGCCCGAGAAAGATTAATACAAGGGAAAGATATAAAGGTGTTTTACGATCATCCGTGGTTTTGGAGAATATTGGCAAAAAGAAAAAAGGAAAAATCCTGCGAAGAAGAAATTAACGAAGAAACAAATTTAAACATATAATTTTATATTCATCTATTAATTATAGAGAGATTTCCATGGAAATATATAATAAAGATAATATAACCATTAATTATTACAATAATTACAAATTTGCCATACACCATAACAACTCAATTGGTTATACAAAAGAAACAAATGCATTATTCAAATCCATTTTTCACTCTGGATTTTTAGAAAATGTCAAGAGAAATGACAGCTTTACTACTGTTTTTTTTCAAGCCGAAAATGTAATGACATTTAATGATTTCTTAGATCAATGTGAAAAAAACTACGGTGTTAGAAAAGTACAATATATAGATTGTTTAAATATTATTCATTCTTTTAAGAATCAAATAATGTATTTAGAGAGATTGAATCATACATTTTACAATATAGTCCCAGAAAACGTCATCGTAATAGACTACGAACATTTCTTATATCTTGGAAATACTATTGAAATTATTGAAAATAATAAATTCGACAAATATTTGCAATTTTTAAAACCCTTTAAAAAAAACGGTTTCAAATCACCCGAAATAAACAGCATTACTACTTTACCTACAATTGTAGATTATAGAGCTGTTTATTATAGTTTAGCCTTGTTTATTTATTATTCTCTCTTCGGTGAAAATTATGAATCAAAAACAGAAAAAATATTAGGAAATAAAAAGGATATTAGCACCGATAAAAACCTGGAAACTATTTATTACACCAAATTAAATTGGTTTTTATTAAGAAATTTGAATATCGATGTCAAAAAAAGAAACATTTATTATATTTAATAATTCATATTTAATATCTCATATTATGTTATAAGTCATATAATATGTCACTTGCTACATTTAAAAAAAAATCTATTAATCGCTGGTCTTCCGCTACAAAAATATCAGGAAAACCACCTGGGGGTTATTGGTTACCACAAGGACCATTCGGCGCAAGTACAGTTGGTCTAAAACTCGCTATTGATAATTACGGCCCAGTAGGTTTCTCTCTTAATGGCGGACATAGAAACGTCGGTTATATAGGCAAAGGTTACAAAATGTCTAAACAAGGTACTCCATATAGAGGTGTACATCCTATGGGATCTGGTGGGTGTTGTGGAACTTATAAACAAGCCCAACCTGTTTTGAATATTCGGGAAGTCGACACTCTTGGAACTCAATACAAATATATTAAACCTAGTGTTCTCTCCACAAAAGGAATGTTGGAACAAAAATATAGATGGGCTTATAACGGTAAATACCCTAATTATTGGGTTCAACCTGTTTATACCGGTAACCAAACAGAAAGCGCAAGTCAAGGTTTATATATTCAAACAATAGCCGCTGCAAACGTTTGTGTTACAGATGTTAATGATTTCAAAAAATATGAAGGTTATATTAAAGAATGCGGTCCTTGTGATTGTAATACTTCGACCGCCAAATATAAATTTAATACTATGGCTGCAAATGCTCCTTACACAAAATACTTGCGTAATTCACAGGATTCTAGTCAATATACGTTACAAATCCAACGACAATGTGCCAACCCAACCGGACTACAAAAACCTTTCCCATTTGCTACTAATACTGGTACAGGTATTGCATACACAGGTGGTCTCAAAGTTAGCGCTGGTAATAGTGGCGCTTGTTCTATTGCAGCATCCCCTGTTTATTTAGCACCTCCTGAATGGTATATCAAATCAAATAGCCAATTTGTTGAATCTTAAATAAATATTTTTTTCTCAGCTTTTTATATAACGTTCAAATGGATACTAGTAGTATTATAGTGATTTTAACTTTAATTGGAACAGCTGGTCTGATTTTATCAACAGGTCCTAATCGTGGTGGTGGTCACACAAAAAGACATCATTCAGGTGGAAAGAAAACCAGAAAACATCGTTAAATAATATTTTTTCTTTTTATAATATATATTATTTAAATGGATACTACAACAGTCTTTGCTATTTTAACACTCGTCGCCTTAGTAGGTACAACAATTTTCGTCAAACCTAGTACACAAGGTGGTGGCTCTAAACAAAAATCTAGAAAACACGGAGGTTCACGTCATAGAGGAACAAGAAAACATCATTAAAATAATCTTATCTATTATATAATGAGTTTTGGGGTCGCGGAAATATTATCGGTTGTTGCTTTAACCGCAATTGTAGGAACAAGTATTATGTTCACCGGGGCAAGTAATAATTCGTCCACTCTTTATGGAGGAGGAAGAAGAACACGAAAAAATAGAAAACATTAATACTATAAATATTTTATTTTATTTCAAATATATATAAAGTAAAATGATTCCTATTTGGGCTTTGGTTTTATTAGTTATTTTTGGTCCTGGTATTATTAAAATGATATTTGACGGTATGAGTGGACAACGCGGCGGCAGTTCTATTATGGGTATGAAAATGAGTACTATTGTAAGTGGTATTGTTGTTATTTTATTATTGTGGTTTTTATTGAAACAAATGGGTATGATGTATTAAATATTTAGGACAAATTATATAATAAACTAGATTATTCTTCTTTATTAAATATATATATACAAAATGATTCCTATTTGGGCTTTGGTATTAATAGTTATTTTTGGTCCTGGTCTTGTTAAAATGATGTTGGACAGTATGAGTGGACAACGTGGAGGATTTAAATCTCTCAGTGATTTGAAATCGATGTTTAACGTAAACATGTTAGTTGGTTTACTTACAGTTTTTGTTATTTTATGGGTTCTTATTTATGCTGTTCCAGGTATTTTTCACTCTATATTTAACACAATTATAGGCAACGTTATTCTTCTTTTAATAGTTGCTCTTTCATTTATAAAGGATATTAGCACTGGTATTGCAGTTTTAGTCGGTCTTTTACTTTTCAAGAGTTTGGCATCAAGCGCACATATTGAAGGATTTACCGATGGAGCTTCTAGTAAATCTGTATTAAAAGTTGCTATGGATAAGGCTATTCTTGAAGAACAGAAAAAAAATGCCACTATGAAGGATGCTAAACATTACCTAGATGTTGCTGTAAAAGAAAAAAATGATGCAGAAAAATCTATTCGTTGGGCAAAACGCGCCGTCGAAGACCAACCAAATAATAAGGGTGCCAAACATAAACTTCGAGAAGCAAATAAGGCTCTTGAAGATAAAACAAAGTATGTTGAATCGAAACAACAAGCATATCAAAAAGCAGTTGCTGATTATAATGATGCTAAGAGTAAAGCAGACAAGGCAAAAGCAGACTATCAAGCAGCAGTTTAAATTTATATAATTTAACTTTACCTAATTAAATTATATATTACTATTATAAGCAGTCTTTTATTTTACATGTTTGACAAATTAAGAAAATTATTAACTCCTACGTTTAGTTTTATTGTAGCCGTTTTTTTCATCCTACTTGTTTACATTTTTTACAAATACACCGATGTATACGAATTCTTTTTTAATAACCCACTTGGATACATATCAATATTGTTTATAACCGGATTTTTCTATTATTTAAACAAATGGCTTGGCATATTTATAGGTTTCATTTTGGGGTTACTCTTCATATTATCTAGACCTATTAATTTTATTGCCGGGAAAGAGGGATTTACGTGGTCTCGTGAAACGATAAAGGAATTCGACCGTTTCCAAGATACTTATAATCCCAATTTGATTTTTGACGTGGATATGTTACAAAAACAGGCTAGTCAAAAAGAAGTTGATATTTTACTTGAAACCGGATATTGGCCTTGGTCTAATGATACCAAGAAATTTTTCGAAGAGGACGTACAAAATAACACCATGATTAAAACCAGTCCAAAAGGTGCAATGGAACTCGCGCGAACCATTTATAACGAAAATATTACGAATCAAATGTTGTCTTGGAACGCACCAGAAGGACAACTATTATTGAGTGGTGTTTATGTGGATAACCCAGAGAATCACGTAGAAAGCGGTGCTGGTTCATATGGCATAAATTCGGGACTTGTATCACCCAATAAAGACCTCATAAAATGTGGGAAAAGTAAAATTACTGGTGAAGTCGTTATGCAAAGGACCGAAAATCTCGGTAACGATGGCATATTTGGCGCTCACACTAAAAAAGTTACTGATATAGAACCAACTGATTTACCGAATGTTATTAAAGGATTTCAACTTGTTAAAAATCCGTGCAATCCTTGTGTAGCGATTAATGAAATACCTGATTATTCTTGTCCTTTCACTATTGTGGAAAAAGACGAAAAAAAAATAAGCTCTATATGGAAAAAATTATGGGGACTATCGTAATTATTATTTATTGTTTTGTTTATTTATGTCAAATCAATTAATACCACTTATATTATTTATTGTTCTCATAGCACTTGGAGTCATAAAAGGTGAAGTATCCATTCGCGAAAATTCATAACAATCTGTTTCTGTATCTGAAATTGAATTATATTCTTCTTCACTATTATTATTAAAATTAAATACGTTAGAGTCATTATTTATTTCAACGGTTTGATCTGCCATATAATCTAATTCTGGTGTCATATTTCTTTTTCTTATTGGATGATATGGTGTAGTAGTTAGTTGTCTTTTAAGTGGCGATTTCATATAAATTGTTGTATAATTGTCATCGTCGTCATCATATGTAGTTTGTAAATTAGTAACATTATAAATATGTTGTCTTCCTTGCGATGTTTGTCTAGAAACCGAAAATACATTATTTCTTTTATAAAATGTTTTCATAGTCACATATATATCATCACATAATAATTTTAACAACGATCTGTTGATAGACGTTTCGCTTATGTGTGTGGCTTCCATATATTTTCTTATTTCATTTAATAATTCTTTCAAATCCTTTTTCACACATATACATCTATCTCTTACACTTGTGTTTGGACTTGGTAAACTGGTTTCATTTGAATAAAGCAATTCTTGAATTAAGCTTGAATTATGAGTGTCTGAATCGTTGCTACACAAATTATCATTTACATGATTTGCTGCATATAACAATTCTTGTGTTTTCTGTCTAAACACGTATGCTGATAAATTTTCACAAACTGGTTGAATAGGGTCGTGTGATTTATCTAATAATTTCACAAACATATTTGTATTTTCATCAGTAGTTAAAAATTTTACTTGTAAGGCTTGCGGATTGAAGGTCTTGACTTGATATATTAATTGTTTATCTTTTGTTAGTGGTCCAATAAACATTTCTTTTACCCAAATATTTTTTCTCCAATCATAAATCATACCACCATCAACATGAATAGATACGTTATCGAATATTTTATTTAATATATTGTGTGTTATCTCTCCATAAACTATACTTGCTCTTTCCAAATAGTCAATAAAATAATATTCGCCGTTTTTATTTTCACCTAATCTATTCAATAATTTGGCATCATGGTCCTCTCCAAAACCAATAAAAGTGTTTTGAATATTAGTGTTTAATAAACCGGTCAGTTTTTCATGAGACGATTCACCATCAGTTATTTCACCGTCTGTCAAGAATAAATGTATAATTTCATTATTTGTGAATCCATTATTTTCAATATATTCATTAATGTTCTTTTTTATTTCGGTAAGAGCAATTTCTATGTTTGTTGACGATTCAGGCTCTATTTCTTTTAATTTATCGATTATTGTATTTACATTTTCTTGTGTTATTTGCGTATTTTTAATTATTGTTTCTACTTTACTATTAAAAATGTTTATATGAATAAATATAGATGGAGTATTTGTATTCGTTTTTTCTAAGTTTACAAAATGTTTTATCACGTTTTTTATAGTGTGTACTATATGTTCTAATTTGGTTTTTCTATCTTTACACATATCTTCCATCGACCCAGAATGGTCTATCGTAAACATTAATAATATCTTCTTTTTTGTATCACAATTATTATCATTATCATTATCGTCATCGGTATAAGCATCAATTTTAAGTATTCCAAATTTGTCTATATTATTATTTATAATTTCAATTGGAAACGGGTATGCATCCACATCGTGAAATATCAGCGATTTTTTAATATAGGAATTGCAGTAATTAGTATTCAGTTGCTGTTGCATATTGTTATTGTATATTTTGGTTTTATTATAAAATAAATGAACTATATCAATTTTTTTTATAATTCATCCATTTTATCTTCAATATACTTTTTTGCATTATAACATGTGTTGAAACTAGTCTTGTATTGGTAAGTACTATTTTTTAATGGAAATGAAACAAATATTTTTTTATAAATCAAATCTACATTAATTTCGAAATATTCTGTTTCATTACCGTTTTTAATATAGATTATATGTGTGGGTTCATTTTTTACTAGACGCCATCCTTTGTTGTGAAGAGCCTCTTCTAAAAATATGAACTCGTTACTTGTCAATACATCATTTTCCATTTTTTTATTTGAAATGCAATCCATTTTTGTTGTTATTGTTTTTGTTATTACTATATATGTAGTGTTGTCTTTAAATGTTTATTTAAATATTATAGTTATATTTACAAAAGTATTTGCTTCAAAAAGTATTTAAAGGTAAAAATGAAGGTTATGTATAAAATAATGGATAAGGAACAATTACCTGAAACAAATGGAAGTGCAGAAACTAAGGATATTCGTCTTGTAGATTTACCTGTTAGTAATGATAATGACGCTTTAAATTTATTAGTAGCTTTTGTTGGATTAGCACAAAAAAGAGGCGCATTTAATCTTGAAGAGGCTGGAAAAATTTGGGAATGTGTTAAGCATTTTAGACGTTAAGTATTTCTAATTAATCAATATAAATATATATTTTATATATAATTATAATGTATGCATTATTAGCTAAGAATGATATAATTCATATTACAAAACATATGGTAAATGTAAATGGTGCAGATTGTTTATATTTTACTGATTATGATAATAATAATATAAATTCTATAAATATCAATCAATTTATAAATACAGAAGATAAATTTTGTTTTTTGACAGATAAAATAACAGAAAGGAAAGGTAAGCTAAGTAAAAATATGTTTAACAGATTTGTTTTGAATAAAATAAAAAATGAGAATTATAAAATTATAATATATATATGATTTTAAGAAGTTGTCGTCTATTATTTTTATAGATAGTATATTTTTCAGTACACGTATTTATGGCGTAAAAACAATTATTTGTTTTTCTAATAATTTACCACCAAATTTCAGAGAAAATGTTGATGTCGTGTTAGAATAAAAGCATTTTAATAATTATTTAATTACAAAAATAAATTATTATTTAATAATATTAAAGATATAATTATAAATATTTGAATGGGATATATTTATAAAATAACTAATAAAATAAATAATCAATGTTATATTGGACAGACAACGAATTTGGAAGAGAGATGGAGAAAACATAAAACCACAAGAAGCAAATGTAGATATTTAAAGAATGCATTTAATAAATATGGAATAGAAAATTTTGAATTTAAATTAATTTGTGTATGTTTTGATTGTGATTTAAATAGATTTGAAATTAATTATATTGAAAAATATGATTGTTTAGTTCCAAAGGGGTATAATTTACGAGCTGGTGGTGAAAATGGTGGTAAACATAATAATGAAACTAAAATCAAAATATCTAATTCTTTAAAAAAAAAATATTCCGAATCTCCAAAATTGCATTCTAAACCAAGCTTAGGTAAACCTCATACGGAAGAAATTAAAAATAAAATTAGCAAAGCTTTGAAAGGAATTAAAAAAACCCCTGAAACTATTGAAAAAATGAAACTGTCAACAAAATTTAAAGTTTACAAAATTGATAAAGAATTTGGTTTTATAATTGAAGAATTTAATGGATATCCAGAAGCAGCAAAAAGTGTTGATACAACAAAAAATTCTATATGGAGAGCTTGTAATGGAAAAACAAAAACTTGTAAAAATTTTATTTGGAAAAGTGAAATTAAGAATTTATAAAAGAATTTTAATAATTATTTAATTACAAAAATAAATAATTATTTTTCATAATACTCTCCGGACAGGGGTTTAACCTGTGGCCTTTTGATAACAATATATCGTGTGATATATAACAGCCGTTTGCTCTACCTACTGAGCTACCGAAGAAAAATTATTGGTCCTACCCGGATTCGAACCAGGGTCGCGGGATTCAAAGTCCCGAGTGATAACCGAACTACACTATAGGACCACTTGCTCATATGCGGGCTCGAACCGCAGACCTTTGGCTCATAAGACCAATGCTCTAACCAACTGAGCT
>JACCDO011863643.1_pt1 | contig 11539 bp, 15 predicted proteins | sample 7446101 | NCBI WGS metagenome assembly JACCDO01 (sample SAMN15323440, study PRJNA562643) | freshwater metagenome | isolation source: river surface water | place: USA:Blue River Watershed | collected 2017-08-16
AAACCAAACCCGCCAAACGCTGACCTACAATAGCGACAATTTAGTAAATCAAATACCATGGACAACACGGATCCCGCTGAAGTAGCTGAGCAGTCAAACAATCCCTTCAAAACCTATTGTGCTTTGTTGGTTTCAATTTTGGCTATGGTTTTGGCCATCAATAATTTGGGTGGAAGCAATACTGGCAAAGATGCCACGATGAACAACATACTGGCTTCCAATATGTATTCGTTCTACCAGGCAAAAAGTTTAAAACAAACACAGTACAAACTTGCGGTTGACGAAATCGAATTACAACTTGCTGCAGATAAATTGTCTACAGAAGCAAAAGAGCGGTTGCAAGTTAAATTGAGTGCCTACAAAAAGACCATTGAACGCTATGAGACCGAACCGGATACCGGCGAAGGGAAAAAAGAGCTGATGGTCAAGGCCAAAGAATTGGAAAATCAGCGCGATTTGGCATTAAAAAAGGACCCTTGGTTTGACTATGCCGAAGGCCTCTTACAATTAGCGATTGTGCTGACCTCTGTTGCTATCATTACCAATCGGCGAAACATGGCTTATTTGGCCTTTTTGCTAGGTATCGTTGGAACAGTTTGCACCTTCAATGGCTATTTTCTCTTTTTCTGAACCTTTTCTTGACTGAAAGACGCGTATGGCAACCAACATGGATCAATCAAACAACCTCGTGATCGGTAATGGCGTCACTTTCAAAGGAACCTTAAACGTCCCGAAGAAAGCCACGATTTACGGTACGGTTGACGGAGAGTTAACAGCTGAAGAGATCTTTATTGGTCAGTCTGGAAAAATTACCGGCAAGGTCACTGCTCGTAGCATTGAAGTTGAAGGCGAGTTGCATCAAGTCATTCATTGTCGCGACCACTTGCATATCCGTGCGACAGGTAAGGTGTCTGGCAAGCTTGAGTACTCACAAATTCAAATTGAGCGTGGCGGTGAGTTCCGCGGTGAAATGCAACAAGTTGGCGCAGCTCCCGTCTATCCGCCAAATTCAACTTTAGGTGCAAACCAGGCCAAACCTGCGGTTGCCAATCCACCAAGCAACCCAGCAGCTGCTTCAGCCAACAAAGACGCCTCTTCTACTTAAAAGCGTTCTCGCAGGGGCCGGTTGCTTTTGCTTTCATGCAAAGGCAACTGAACCCGAAATTCTTCACGTCTTTTTTCTCAATGCCCTTGATAGCAGTGCGACGAACACTGTTTGAAGGAATATAGAGTTTTGGGTCAAACGCTTGGACCCGTTTTTTGCCGTCTTTAAACTCAAAGTTGGCACCGATACAAAAAATCGGCCCGCTTAATTGATTCTTCACTTCAAACAACATTAACCCGGGGTCGTCACCGGACCAGCCGGACTGAATGACCAGTTGTTTAAGTTCTTCAGGTGTCAGCTCAGTTTGCCGGAGCCCTTTGTCAGGGCTGATCAAGCCCATGGCACACACACAGCTTGAAAATAAAAGCCCGAATATCAACCCGAACAGTGCGGGCCGGGCACCTCTGATAATTCTTGACATGGGTAAAAATTGTAATGGAGGGCTTTCAGAGTAAATCCAAAATTTGCTTGAGGTTGTCCCCGCTGTAATTAGGTCGCGGCCCCAGTGTTTCGAATGGCAGACCTTGGCGATTCACCCAGAATGTTTTAAAACCAAACCAGGTGGCACCGAGTGCATCCCAGCTATTGCTCGATACAAACAAGACCTCTCTGATGTCGGTCGGGTAATGGTCAGATACGAGTCCATAACTTTGAGGCGATGTTTTAAATTGGCGAACCTCGTCGACAGACAAAACCTTGTCTATCAATCCTTGCATCCCCGCACTTAGGATGGCTGAATTCAACATCTCAGTGCTGCCATTAGACAAAATGGCGCATCGCATCCCGGCTTTTTTGAGGTTTTGCAAAACCTCCAGGTTTTCCGGAAAGGCCTTGAGTTGGGCATATTGATCCATCAACTGTTTTTGCTTGACAGGTGTCAACTCCAGCTTCAAGCGTTGGCAACTGTATTGCAAGGCGAGTCGGGTCAAATCCCAAAAGGATTGGTAATGACGGCTACCCATAGGGTTGAGCGGGTCACTCAAGGAAATCAATCGACTGTATTCAATCTGCTTGTCTCGCCATAAAACCGATAGAGCGGCTCCTTGTCCCGGAAACAAAGACTCTGCCATCTCGCCGACTGAATACACATCAAAAAGCGTTCCATAGGCGTCAAAAACCACCAATCGAATCATGTTTCTTCCTTTGCCTCAGTCATGAAAGAGGATTAAATCCCGCCAGAACGGCGCCATCGTATACTCATTTCATGAAGATACTCGTCTTGAATGGTCCGAATTTAAACCTTCTGGGCTCGCGTGAGCCGGAACAATATGGCCATGCCACGCTGGCAGATGTTCAACACTTGTGTGAGCTTACGGCGAAAGCCTTCGGCCATGAAGTCGAATGTTTTCAAAGCAATCACGAGGGCGAGTTGATTGACAAAATCCATGCGTATAGTCGCTTGCATAAAGAGGGTGTTGCCCTCGGCGCCGTGTTTAATCCTGGTGCGTTTACCCATACTTCTATTGCTTTGCATGATGCCATCAAAGGAACCGGTTTGCCCGTGGTGGAGATTCATATCTCTAATGTTCATGCGCGAGAGGCATTTCGCCACCATTCTTACGTGTCATCTGTTGCCAAGGGCGTCGTGGTCGGGCTTGGTGTACAAGGCTATGCCCTTGCTATCCAAGGGCTTGTAGCCAACGCGTCATGAATATTCCCGTTGCATCATTGTTGGTCGCCGGTCTCTTGCCCATTTGCAGTATTGCTGTTGCTAAGTGGGGCTTTCACCAATTTGATAACCACCAACCTCGTGAATGGTTAGCTAGGCAAACCGGATTTCGTGCAAGAGCTAACGCGGCCCAGCACAATGCTTTTGAAGCCTTTCCTTTTTTCGCGGTAGCTGTGGTGCTTGGTTTGGTCATGCAACTTGAGCCTGCTGTGCTCGACCGGTATTGTTTGATTTTTATAGTTGCAAGATTTTTTTATCTTTTGGCCTATTTGGCTGATTACGCTTTAGCCAGAACAGTTTGCTGGCTCACGGGCTACGCCAGTTGCGTTGCCATTTATGTGCAAATATTGAATCGTTAAATAAGTTACTAAATTACTCTTTAATCACTTTGCAAGGGGCTTTAATGCCTCTTTTTCCTTTCATTTGCTCGCATCTTTCCATGGCTTTGCGCTCTGCGACAGCCGACATTTTGACGTAAATGGAGCATGTGAAGATCATTTTTTCTTGGTCAATGCTGTTGTCATAGCTGACCACGCAACGGCCGATTTCGCCTAAATTGGGCTTCTCATTTCTGTATGCCTCTTGCAATGCGCTTGGCAAATCGTGCAGGTGCACAGACGGGTAAACGTAGGGCTCTGCAAAGACGGTTGAGGACAGCACCAGAGCACACCAGATAAAAATTGTTTGTACTGCTTTATTCATGGTGCTTATCTTATGACATTTGCCTGTCATCCAGGATTGACCAAGGTGCGTTAAATAAATCAGCCAGCCATTTCAGGCCGCGCATCTCGGAGATAGAAATGAAATTCTGCACTTTCCCTATGGTCGTTGCTATTTTGATGGGCTCTGTGAACGTGGCCATGGCCGAACCCAGGCATGGGCATTCCCGGGCTGGCACGGAAGTACGTATCAGTACTTATGAGAGGCGAGGTGGCTATGACAGAGGCGGCCATCACCATCATTCAAGAGGCGGCCGGGGATGGTCTCCACTTGCTGCTGCTGCCGTGATTGGTTCGGGATTTTACATTGCCAATTCATTTGCGACACCATCCGTTACCACTGTCTATGCTTCAGCGCCGGTGGTTCAGTACAGTCCGCCGCAAGTGGCTTATTTTTGTGCAGCAAGTCAACAGTACTACCCAGTGGTACCCACTTGCACCATGCCTTGGCAATTGGTCAGCTACTAAAGTTAAATTTCACGCATCACCAGTTCACCTTGTCGTGAAGAGTGGCGGACTGTGCCACCCAAAGACTCAATTTGAACCACGTGGGTTTTCTTGGCTGTATAGACCTTGCGTTTAAGCCAGTCAATTTCCTCTTCCAACGCTTTGTCGCCTGATAAATTCCGGTGCCAACTGCGTTTCTCTGCATCCCAACGATAACCTCTGGCCTTGAGCATGTCCTTGCTGTCAAATGGCGAACCCAGTGCATACAAACGCAATTGCGGTTGATTCAATGTCTCTAAGAGTCTTAACAAAGCCGGTTGCTGGCTTTGCGGAAGCACTGCATTTAACAATTCAAGCAAAGCCCAGCAGTCTGTTTCTGCTCGATGCGCATCGTAAAAAATGCCTAAAGTTTGTAACAAATATTCCAACTTGGCTGAACCCATGCCCTCGGCTTTCCAGTCGATATCTTTGATGCTGCAAGCCCAATGTTTGGTTTCAAAAACAGGCCAACGGCTTTCGACAAAAGGGCGGTCAAAGGATGCGTTATGGGCGATCACGACAGACACATCTTTCAACAATGCTTCTACGACTGAATCATCGATACGTTTGCCTTTGACCATGTCATCGGTGATATGGTGAACTGCAGTGGTTTCCGCCGGAATAGGGCGGCCCGGATCTTCCAATTCATCGAAGACAGACACAATTTTGTGCACCGTTCCAAATTCGGGATCAAACTCAAAAATCACCATGCCGAGTTCAATCAATTTGTCAGTGTCTGCGTTCAAGCCGGTGGTTTCAGTGTCTAGTACCACGCCTTTTTGCAAACGTCGGCCGGGGGCAGCCTCTGTGAATATTTGCCGCGGTACTAATCGGCGTAAAACCCTGTAACCAGGGTGCAACTCAAGTTGCTGAGCCAATTCTGCGGCTTGACTGTCTGAAGGAATGGTGGGGTTCATAGAATGCTTGGTATGGAAAATGTTTTTCTTCAGGTTCTCAGTGTAAGCCTTGCCTTGAAACAGCTTGCCCAATTCCCCGTAAAGATTTCAAAATACGGAAAATGGCTGCTGATTGCAAGCATGTGTTTGGTGTTGGGCAACGCCACAGCGCAAGCGCCTCAAGATGCGGCAGCCAACAACATTTCCAAATCGCTAGCGAAGGCAGAGGTGGTGGGTATTTATTTCACACCGCCTGCCGATGTGGCAGCAGCCGTGATTGATGTAATTGACCAAAGCAAATCCGAGGTGCTTGTGCAAGCCTATGGTTTTACACACAATGGGATTGCCCAGGCCTTGGTCAGAGCTCACACAAGAGGCGTGACAGTCAAAGTTTTACTCGATGCCAAAACAGACTCGACCAACCGCTATGTCACGGAGTTACTGGTGACTCAGCAGATCCCGTTACGTTTGGATGCCGGTCATGCCATTGCTCACAACAAAGTGATTGTGGTGGACGGTGAATTGGTGATCACCGGCAGTTTCAACTTCACTAACTCTGCGCAAACCCGCAATGCTGAAAACCTGTTGGTGTTGAAATCCACCGAATTGGCTGACAGTTACAAAGCCAATTGGCAAAACCACTGGAACCACAGTCGTTAACCTCAGTGTTTCATCGCTGTTGTTTCATCGCTGATGCGGCCTTTGCAACCAAGCTTGGACCCTCGTAAATCAAGCCTGTATAAATTTGCACCAAATCAGCACCTGCTTGCAGTTTCTCAACCGCATCGTCGGCGCACATCACGCCGCCCACTCCGATGATGGGAAAGCGGGGGCCGAGTTCCCGGCGCAAAAAACGTATCACCCGGTTACTGGCCTCTTTGACTGGAGCGCCTGATAAGCCACCGGTTTCTTGGCTGTGTGCCAAGCCTTGCACCGCTTCTCTGGAAAGCGTGGTGTTGGTGGCGATCACGCCCCAGCTTTGATCGATCACCTCATCGCCCTGCATGCACACTGCGCGCAAATTGGCGCAAAGTTGGGTCAGTTGGGCGTCGTCAAGATCAGGTGCGATTTTGATAAAGATGGGAACTTGTTTAGCGTGTCGGGCAGCTAATTCAGACCGACGCTGCTGCAACATTTGCAACAAACTTGTGAAGGCTTCATCAGTTTGCAATTGACGCAAATTTTTCGTGTTCGGGCTGGAAATATTGACCGTCACATAGTCGGCATGCGTGTATACCGCGTCAAGACAAGTCAGGTAATCGTCGTTGGCGTTTTCGATGGGTGTGGCCGCATTTTTTCCGATGTTCAAACCCAGCAACATGGGGGAGCCGCCGCGTTGTCGAAATTTGGCTTGACCTACATGAGAGATAAAACTTTGCAAGCCTTGGTTGTTAAAACCCAATCTGTTGATCAGCGCCTTGGCTTGCGGCAGACGGAACATGCGAGGCTTGTCATTTCCCGGTTGAGCCAATGGCGTCACCGTGCCGACTTCCACAAAACCAAAACCCATGGCTTCCCACGCATCGATACATCGGGCGTTTTTGTCCAGTCCGGCGGCCAATCCAATGCGGTTTGGAAAGGTCAGGCCGCACAGCTTCACAGGGTCTTGTATGCGGTTCTGCTGGTATAGATGGCGCAAAGGCGTGCGTTGGGTGGACGCCAGCATGGAAATGGTGAGGTCATGCACTGTTTCCGCATCCAAAGCGAACAACACAGGGCGAATCAAGAAGTAGGGCAGCGCTGACATGGATAATCCGATTTAAATAATTCAGGAATTGTCACCGATGAGCCAGACTGCCCCCACACAAGACGAATTGAAAACGCTGGTTGCCCAAGCGGCCTTGACTTACGTGGCCCCGGGCCAATATCTGGGCGTTGGCACCGGCTCAACTGTCAACAAGTTCATAGAGGCGCTGGCGGCCAGCAAGATCGCCATCAAAGGAGCTGTGTCGAGCTCCAAGGCCTCTACCGACAAAATGCAGTCATTAGGCATTCCAGTGGTTGATTTGAGCATGGTTGAGCGCATGGCTGTTTACATTGACGGTGCTGACGAAATCGATGCCAAGGGATGCATGATCAAAGGCGGCGGGGCGGCATTGACCCGCGAAAAAATTGTGGCTGCGCAAGCAGACCGTTTTGTGTGCATCGCGGATGCATCCAAAAAGGTTCAGGTGCTGGGGAATTTTCCATTGCCGGTTGAAGTCATTCCCATGTCAGTGCCGGAATTGATTCGCCGCTTCAAGGCCATGGGTGCGGATGCGGTAATTCGCAGTGTGAATGGTCAAGCTTTGGTGACAGACAACGGACAGTATTTACTCGATGTCAGAGGACTGCACATCACCGAGCCGCTGACGTTTGAAGACAGGGTTAGCCAATGGCCGGGTGTGGTGACAGTTGGCGTGTTTGCACATCAGCATGCGCATATTTGCTTACTAGGCACGCCAGAAGGCGTGCAAACCATCGCTTATTGAGTAACCGCCATGCCTTGATGCCGGAGCAAGGCGTCCAGAGAAGGCTCGCGGCCTCTGAAGGCTTTGAATGAATCCATGGCAGGCCGGCTTCCTCCTGCTTCCAGAATGGCTTGGCGATAGCGTCTGCCGGTCTCTACGCTGTGCTCACCCTCTGCGGATGCGGTTTCTTCGAATGCGGCATAAGCATCGGCGCTGAGCACCTCCGCCCATTTGTAGCTGTAATAACCGGCGGCGTAGCCACCCGCAAAAATATGGCTGAATGAATGCGGCATGCGGTTGAATGCGGGCGGGTGCATGACGGCGACTTCGTCACGCACTTGCTTGAGCACAGACATGACATCTAACGACTTGGCCGCGTGTGTATGCAAATACATATCAAGCAACGAGAACTCAATTTGACGCAATGTTTGCAAACCGCTTTGGAAATTTTTGGCAGCCAACATTTTGTCGAACAAAGCGCGAGGCAGTGGTTGCCCGGTGTCCACATGTGCAGTCATGTGTTTGAGCACTGACCATTCCCAGCAAAAATTTTCCATGAACTGGCTCGGCAACTCGACCGCATCCCATTCGACACCGCTGATGCCGGACACGTCACGTTCATTCACTTGCGTCAACATATGGTGCAGGCCATGGCCGCATTCGTGGAACAAAGTGATCACATCATCATGCGTCAACAGCGGTGGTTGGCCGTTGATGCCTTCGGCGAAATTGCATACCAAGTGAGCCACTGGCGTTTGCAAATGACCGTTGTCAGGCCGCACCCAGCGCGCCCGTACATCATCCATCCACGCGCCGCCTCGCTTACCTTGGCGAGCGCCGGGGTCGAGGTAAAACTGTCCGACCAATTCGCTGTTGCGCTCAATCCGGTAAAACGACACGCCGGGATGCCAGACCGGTGCGCTGTCCTTGCGGATACTCACTTCAAACAAGGTTTCCACGATCTTGAACAAGCCGTCCAGCACTTTGGGCGCAGTGAAATAGGCTTTGACTTCCTGGTCGCTGAAGGCGTAACGGGCTTCTTTGAGTTTTTCTCCAATGAAAGTCCAGTCCCAGGCTTGCGGGTCTGTCATCTGAAGTTGCTCAGCAGCAAATGTGCGCATCTCGTGGAGATCACTCTGTGCAAATGGTTTTGCCTTGACAGCCAAGTCTCGCAAAAATTGAATCACGTGGTCTGGTGACTCGGCCATTTTGCTGGCCAGCGACACTTGTGCGTGGTTGTGAAAACCCAAAAGCACAGCTTCTTCTTCGCGCAATTGCAATATTTCCTGTAGCAGCGCGCTGTTGTCAAACTGCTTGTGCTCAGACTGGTCAGAGGCGCGGGTGGCGTAGGCGCGGTAGAGTTTTTCGCGCAGTGAAGAACTGTGCGCATATTGCATCACCGGCAGGTAACAAGGCATTTTCAATGTCAACTTGTAGCCGCTGTGGCCGTCCGCGTCAGCTGCGGCTTTTGCCGCTTGCAATACATCTGATGGAATACCGGCAGTGTCCTCATCGTTGATCAGCAAGGACCACGCGTCTGTGGCATCCAACACATGTTCGCTGAACAGTTGACTGATCTCCGCTTGTCGCTCTTGAATAGCTGCAAAACGTTCTTTGTTTGCGCCTGTGAGTTCAGCGCCTGACAAGACGAAGTTGCGCAATGCAAGTTCGCGTGCGTGCTTTTGTTCTGTGTTTAATGTGGATGCATCGATGGCTTTGTATTTGGCATACAAAGCTTCGTTAGCACCTAGCCGTGTCCAGAACTCAGTGATGCGCGGCAATTCTGCGTTGTAGGCTGCGCGCAGTTCAGGTGTATCCGCGACAGACTGCAAGTGGCTGACCGCGCCCCATGCGCGTGAGAGTTTTTCTGTGGCGACATCGAGCACCTGAGAAATTTTTGTCCAGTCAGCAGGAAAGTCCTCGCGTGTGACTTGCGTCAGGGCCGCATCTGCTTGCGCGAGTAAGTTGGTGATGGCGGGATTGACATCCGCTGGGGCAATACGGTCAAACAAAGGCAGACCGGAAAAGTCGAGCAAAGGATTGTTCATGCAGTTTTATATGGCGTGACGTTCAGCAGATTCAAGTGTGTTGACCAGCAACATGGTGATGGTCATAGGGCCCACACCGCCTGGCACCGGCGTGATGTGAGAGGCAACCTGGCTGACACCGGCAAAGTCAACGTCACCGCATAGCTTGCCTTCATCATCTCTGTTCATACCAACATCAATGACCACAGCACCCGGCTTGACCATGTCAGCGGTCAGCACGTTGCGTTTGCCGACAGCGGCGACGATCACATCAGCTTGCAAGGTATGGGCTTTCAGATTGACGGTCGCGCTGTGGCACACCGTGACCGTGGCATTTTGTTGCAGCAGCATGAGTGCCATGGGCTTGCCCACAATATTGCTGCGACCGATGACCACCGCATGTTTGCCGCGCAGCTCATAGCCGATATGTGCAAGCATCTTCATGCATCCGTGCGGCGTGCACGGCCAAAAGCCCGGGAGTCCAGTCATCAAGGCGCCAGCACTGGCCACATGAAAACCGTCAACGTCTTTTTCAGGCGCAATCGCTTCAATGACTTTTTGTGCATCGATATGCGCAGGCAAGGGCAGTTGCACCAAAATGCCATGGATGCTGTTGTCTTGATTCAAGGCTTCAACACGCGCTAGCAAATCAGCTTCGCTTAAAGTGGCATCGTGTTTTTCCAGCAGTGAATGAATGCCGGTTTGTTCGCAGGCTTTGACTTTGTTGCGCACATAGACCTGGCTTGCAGGATTGTCACCAACAAGTATGACGGCTAAACCAGGTTTGATACCTTGTGCATGCAGCGCTTTGACACGTTCGCTGACTTGTTGGCGCATTTGCGCAGACAGCGCGTTGCCGTCAATGATTGAAGCACTCATGAAACTTAAGCTTTGGTTGAATTGGGGCCGAGGGCGATTTTCAGCAAGTCAGCCACGGTGTTGGCATTCAGTTTTTCCATGATGTTGGCGCGGTGCGCTTCCACGGTTTTGATACTGATGCCTAAATCGTCTGCAATTTGTTTGTTCAATCTGCCGGCGACGATGCGCTCCAACACTTGCGATTCGCGCGCGGTCAATTTACCCATCAGCGCATCGCGGTTGGCGGCATGCTGGAAATCAGCAAATGATTCGCGCGCTTGGTCCAGCATGCGCTCGACCACGCTCAGCAATTCTTCTTCTTTAAAGGGTTTGGGTATAAAGTCCATGGCCCCTTTTTTCATGGTTGTCACAGCCATGGGGACATCACCGTGACCTGTGATGAAAACAACCGGCAAAGGAGATTTGCGCTCTATCAATCTGTCTTGCAATTCAAGGCCTGAGATGCCCGGCATACGGATGTCCACCAAAAGACAAGCAACTTCACGCGGGTCGTAGCGGCTTAAAAATGATTCGGCAGAGTCAAAGCAGCGAACACGATAGTCTTTGCCCTCAAGCAACCATTGCAATGAGTCACGAACGGCCTCGTCGTCATCCACCACATAAATATTGCCTTTTTTGGGAATCAAGCTCATCAGTTACTCCAATTACAACGAGACGTACAAAAAATTAAACATTGATCAAAGCGGGTTTGGCAGGCAGCCAAAATGAAAAACGGCAACCGACAATCACTGTTCCATTGTAGATGTTCTCGGCTTGCATTCTGCCCTGGTGCGACTCGATGATCGTGCGGCATAAATTCAATCCAATGCCCATGCCTTCGCTCTTGGTGGTGTAGAAAGCTTCGAACACGCGCGCCATCACTTCGGCGGGCATGCCGTCGCCGCTGTCCGTGACGGAAAAATGAACCACATTCTGTTCCTCAATCACTTTAGGGACAATTTGCAATTCCACGTGTCTTTCGTTCACTGGACGTTTGGCGTATTCAATTGCTTCAGCCGCGTTTTTCAATAAATTGATTAACACTTGCTCAATCAAAATCGGATCCACCAAAATTTGCGAGATGCGATCTGACACATACAAACTCAATTTGACATGACGTTTGCGCAACTCGATGTCAGCAAGTTCAACAGCCTCGGTCACTATGGGGGCAATGAATGTCAACACGCGGTTGGTTTCACTGCGCCTGACAAAGCTGCGGATGCGTTGAATGATTTGACCAGCGCGTTGCGCTTGGTGCGAAGTTTTTTCCAAAGCCTTGAGCAATTCATCTTCACTGATTTGCTTGCCTTGCAAGCGGGTAAGCATGCC